>Ga0164241_10000089_pt1 | contig 222561 bp, 229 predicted proteins | sample OricomyardsoilBY_FD_108780 | JGI IMG/M metagenome (GOLD analysis project Ga0164241, IMG submission 108780) | Backyard soil microbial communities from Emeryville, California, USA - Original compost - Back yard soil (BY) | ecosystem: Environmental > Terrestrial > Soil > Unclassified | place... | reverse complement strand
TGATGCAGGAGGAAAACCTGATACAGGAGGAAAACCTGATACAGGAGGAAAACCTGATACAGGAGGAAAACCTGATACAGGAGGAAAACCTGATACAGGAGGAAAACCTGATACAGGAGGAAAACCTGATACGGGAGGAAATCCAGACACAGGAGGAAAACCTGATACAGGAGGAAAACCTGATACAGGAGGAAAACCTGATACGGGAGGAAATCCAGACACAGGAGGAAAACCTGATACGGGAGGAAATCCAGACACAGGTGGAAAACCTGATACAGGAGGAAATCCAGACACAGGAGGAAAACCTGATACAGGAGGAAATCCAGACACAGGAGGGAAACCTGATACAGGAGGAAATCCAGACACGGGAGGAAAACCTGACACAGGCGAGAAGCCAGACACTGGGACAGATAATGGTAGCAATTCAAAAACTATTGAAAGTACAACGAATCAAGTTGTACATCAAAAAGCAGAAGTATTAACAAAAAATATATCTAGTGTATTAATTAAAGAAGCAGTAGATACAGTCGAAAGTTATCAAGGTTTAATGAGCCTTTACGAAATGTATTATGGGATTGATTTAAGAACGAAAGATGTAGGTCCTAAGTTAGAAGAGGGAAGTTTAGATGCAATTGCGACGGATCAATCTTTGTACTACGTATTAAATAAACAAAGTTTAATTGATTTAATTTCAAATCTTGTTTCATCAAGTATTACTACAGAAATAAAGCAAGATATGTCAGGTTTAAAACAAAAAATAAACTCTTATCAACAATCTATTACTAGTGCGGATCAAAATTCTATGCTACTAGCGGAGAAATTAAATGGAACGACGCAACAAGCAACTAGTATGAATGAAAATTTAGGAGAGTATGTAAAAGGTTTAGCGAAATGGCGTGAGAATAGCTTAAAGCTAGTTGAAGAGCAGCAAGTATTAACAACAAATCATGCTGGTGAGCAAACAGCTATTTTATCGTTAGATTCTGGTATTAAATCATTAATGATGCAAAGTCAGTCATTGGTCGAAAGTTCGAAGCATAGTTTAGCAACTTCAGACGATGTATATAAAACATTTGATCAAATTAATGGACAAGCAAAAGAAATTCAAGACAGCGGAACGACAATTGTTTCAAAAGCTGATTTATTATTAAATGACTTTACGAAGAAAATGGAAGATGATAAATCATTCTCCAAAAACTTTACGAAAATTTTAGCGAATAGCCGTATTGGAGATCGTCAAAATGAGATGCTATATGACTTTTTAGCTAGTCCAGTTCAAAAGCAAAATGATGGAGTAATTGTAGCAGGAAATGCTTTTACACCATACTTAATTGTATTAACTTGTTTCATTGTTGCATTATTTACAGCATACGCAATTGCGAATCAAGAAAAGAAACGAATGCAATCAGATCATTTTGAAGAGAAATTCTCATTAATTGATATGAATGTACCAACTACAGTAGTAGCTTTCGGTATATCAATTGTGGAAGGGATTAGTATAGGTATCATTTCTGGGCGTCTTTTAAAGTTCGGTCAGGATCAAAGTTTACTATGGATTGCGTTCATCACATTTATTATGATGGCGTTTGTATTGGTCTCAACCTACTTATTACGACAAATAAAAATGGTAGGAATGTTTATACTATTAGTATTTTTAAGCATGTACCTATTTTTAACTGAGGCAGTTGGAAGTAAAGTAGATCAAATGTCGTCTGTCGGAAAGATACGTCAATTCTCACCGCTTCAGTATATAGAAAGTTTTCTAAATGATTTTATTAGTGGTAAAGATACTGGGAAAGTTATTTTTGTCGTATTGTTTGTAATTGCCATTATTGGATTGGTTAGTAATCTATTTGTATGGCATAAGAAATGGGAGGAAAAAGAAGTAAATGATCAAACAATGGAGCATAGTGGCTAAGTTATCATTTCTCTCTATCCTTTTACTGTTTGTCGCGCTACCGATAAGGAGCGCGGCTGACAGTTATCTTGGTGATGATGGGAAGATTAAGTTTAAAGTGGATCGACTTGAAGAAAGCGACCAAGAAAAAAATAAAAAGGAACATAAGGAAACAGAATTAGATAAAGCATCGATTGAGTTATTTAACAAAGATATAGAAGAAGAAATTGAGAAAAAGAAAAAGAAAGAACAAAAAGATATGGAAGCTTTGCGAGATTCTCTTTTTACAAAACCAAAAGAGAATAATAGTGTTAAAGATACGAAAAATAGTTTGTTTAGCAGTGAATACATTGTCAGAAAAAGTGCAGATGAAGTAGCGAGTAATGAAACAATGAATGAAGAGCCAATTAGTATAACAATAATATTATTATTTGGCGGCGGCATTCTACTTATTTGCATCGGTATTTATACGGTTCTTCGTAAAAGTTGGAGGTAAAGCGATGGCAATACAAACACATATCAATGTGACAGTAGATTTTAGTAAATGGAATGGAAATACATATGATTTGCGTATTCCGAATCATCAATCTATTAAATATTTATTAAAAAACTTATTAGATACGCTAAAGATTGATAATCATGAAGGTTCACATTTTGTAATTAAAGTGAAAAATAAGTCAATTGTTTTAACAGATAATGATCGTTTAATTGATCACCAAATAACAGATGGAGATATTTTGCAAGTTTTATAAAGAATATTTTTTACTTTTAGTTATTTGAAAATAAGTTATTACGGGTTATAAAGAAAAGGAGAAGAGGATAAACATGACGGAAAAAATAATTCAAATTGATGCAATGAACTATCAATTTCAAATAGAAAAAGGAAATTGGAAATTGGAGATGACCAAATCTCAAACACGTATAAAAGACTTCCGTCAATTCGATATAATTACGGGCGAATCATCTGAATTTGTACCATTAACAATAGAAGAAACGGATGATATGTTTACGTTTCTATATCAAGTAGATAAAAAATTATATAAGTGGGACGATCTTAGCCGTTTTGGAAGAAATGAGAAATTAAGACTACTTCGGAATGTTGCGCAGTTTCGTAAATATTTAAATAAACGAATCACGTTCTTTTTACATCCAGACAATATAGTTTTTAATGCTAATTTAATACCAAGTATTATACATAGAGGAATTCGAGATATTGTTCCGCCAACCCCGTTATTAGAAGAGCAATTTTTAACACAATATAAGTGTCTAATTATTGCTTTATTCTCCCAAAAACATAACTTTGATGATTTGTATGCTGGGTTACTAAAAGATGCAAAAGAAACAACATTTGAACAGACCGTTGCTCAAATGGAAAGCTTAGATGCATTACTGCAGTTTCTTGATGACAGCTTTGAGAAGGAACAAACAAAAACAGAAAAAAATATGCAGTTAGTACCTAAAAAAAGCTATAAATCGTTTAAATACTTAGCTTTTTCCTTCATAGCGGCGACAGTTATTTTAGCTGCTCCTTTAATATATTTCACTTTTATAAAATTTCCTTATCAAAATAAATTGTTAGAAGCAAATGCAAGTTTCATAGCAACTGATTATGACAAAGTCATTACGCAATTGAATGAAGAGGAGTTTGAATCATTACCGATTGCATCTAAATATGAGTTAGCATTTGCATACATTACAGCTGAAAAACTAGGTGAAGCTCAAAAGAAATCGATTATGAAAAACATTAGTTTGAAAAGTGATGAAAAGTATTTGCTGTATTGGATGTATAACGGAAAAGGTAATTTTGATAAATCATTAGATTTAGCTAAGACACTTGATGATCCTCAGCTTATTATGTACGGCCTTGTTAAACAAATTGAATCACTGAAAAATAATCCAGATTTATCAGGGGAAGAACGTGATCAAAAGTTAAAAACATATGAGCAACAATTAGATGAATATAAAAAGAAATATGGCAATTCATCAAACGATAAAAATTTGTCGGACACAGAGAAAAAAGAGTAAGCACTTGATGAGACAGTTGAAAAGGAGCAGTGAACACGGATGGAGCAACTATTAGTATTGACTTATGGAGACAAAATATATAAGTGCACATTATATCCAAATGAGCAATCAATAGTGTCGATTGGAAAAGAGTGGACAAATGATATTACGAATCCAAGTTTAGAACAAGAAGTAGAGTTAAAGTGGAATAATGAAGTAAATGCTTGGATGGTACAGGATCAATTAATAGAATTCAATAAGGAAATTGAGATTGGGAAAACAAGAGATGTGAGCTTGAAAATCTTTATATCTATTGTTGGCACAACTAAAGTGTTTGATATCGGAACGAAACATTCTCTTACAGTGAGTCAAAACGATTACGATGATATTTCTATTACCGGGACTAGTGTAGATTTAATGCTATCTCGCGAAACGTTGTACGATTCTTTTAAAGTGAACGTGTATGGCGGGGATGTATTTCATAATTATACGAAGTTAAAAGATAGCGTTATGTTGGAATCAGGAGACGTATTATATTTTGATGGTATTTTATTGGAGATTGGTAGTGAAGACATTCAAGTACTTTCTTCAGAAAATAAAGTGAAATCTGCGTTACCTATTTTAGTAGAATCAGAAACGAATTATCAAAGTGGTTATCCAGACTATCATCGTTCACCACGTATTATTTACCGTGAACCAGAAGAGAAAATGACAATTGCAAAGCCTTCAAGTATGCCATCAAAACCAACGGAGCATTTAGCAAGAATCATTGCACCTTCACTTGTCATGATTGTCGTAACCGTATTACTTGCAATTTTCATGAAATATGGAATGTTTATTATCGCATCGATTGCGATGACCTTAGTAACAATCATTGTTTCTGTCACATCGTATATAAAAAATTTAAAGCAATATAAAGTCGACATTGTTGAACGAGATAAAAGCTATAGAGAGTATATAAAACAAAAAACGAAAGATTTACATGCAGAAAGTGAAAAACAGCGTCACGCATTACATTATCACAATCCAAATGTAGAAGTAATACGTAATATGGCAGTTCAAGTAAATCCTAGAATTTATGAAAAAACAATGTTACATCATGATTTCTTAACATTTAGCGTTGGAACAGGACAAGCTAATACGAGTTTTGAAATTCAATTTAATGAAGAAGAATTTAGTCAAACGAAAGATGAATTAATTGATATAGCACGTGAACTAAGACAGCGTTATCTATCATTGGAAGATGTACCAGTTGTAACAGATTTAATGAATGGACCAGTCGGTTATATTGGCCAACGTTCTTTAGTGTTAGAGCAATTACAATTATTAGTTGCACAAACGGCTTTATTCCATAGTTATTATGACTTGCAGTTTATTACTATTTTTCCGGAAGAAGAAAAAGAAAAATGGGATTGGATGCGCTGGTTACCTCATGGAAGTGTTCGCGATATAAATGTACGTGGATTTGTATACCATGATCGTAGCCGTGATCAAGTGTTAAATAGTTTGTATCAAATATTGAAAGAACGAAAATTAAAACTAGATGAAAAAAGTTCTACTAATGAAAAAATGTACTTTGCACCGCACTATGTCGTTCTCATTACAGATGAAAAACTAATATTAGACCATGTTGTTATGGAATTCTTTAATGATGATCCGAGTCAATTAGGTGTATCACTTGTATTTGTACAAGATGTTATGCAAAGTTTACCGGAGCATGTGAAAACGGTAATAGATATAAGAGATGCAAAACAAGGGAACATCATCTTAGAGCAAGGAGAGCTTGTTAACCGTCAATTTAAACTAAATCACGTACCGAAAGGGTTCAATTTAGAAGATATTTCACGGGCATTAGCACCATTAAATCATTTGCAAAACTTAAAAAATAGTATTCCAGAAAGCGTAACATTTTTAGAAATGTACGGCGTTGAAAAAGTAAAAGAACTGAATATCACAAGTCGTTGGGAGAAAAATGCAGCGCATAAATCTTTAGCTGTACCACTTGGATTACGTGGTAAAGAAGATATCGTAAACTTAAACTTACACGAAAAAGCACACGGACCACACGGATTAATAGCAGGTACAACAGGTTCAGGTAAATCGGAAATTATACAATCGTATATTTTATCTCTAGCAGTCAATTTCCACCCGTACGAAGTAGCCTTTTTACTAATTGACTATAAAGGCGGCGGAATGGCGAATTTATTCAAAAACTTACCGCATTTATTAGGAACAATTACGAACTTAGATGGAGCACAAAGTATGAGAGCGCTCGCATCAATTAAAGCTGAATTGCAAAAAAGACAACGCTTATTTGGGGAAAATGATGTAAACCATATTAATCAGTATCAAAAACTGTATAAAGAAGGCTTAGTAAGTGAACCGATGCCGCATCTATTTTTAATTAGTGATGAATTCGCGGAACTGAAGTCAGAACAACCAGAATTTATGAAAGAGTTAGTTTCAACAGCGCGTATCGGTCGTTCACTCGGAATCCATTTAATATTAGCTACGCAAAAACCGAGTGGTGTTGTAGATGATCAAATTTGGAGTAACTCGAAATTCAAACTAGCACTAAAAGTTCAAAATACGTCAGATAGTAATGAAATTTTAAAAACACCGGATGCCGCTGAAATTACATTACCAGGACGTGCTTACTTACAAGTTGGGAATAATGAAATTTATGAACTATTCCAATCAGCTTGGAGCGGAGCAGACTATGTAGAAAACAAAGAGGATAAAGAACATTTAGACGCAACAATCTATGCAATAAATGATCTAGGACAATATGAAATATTAAGTGAAGATTTAAGTGGACTTGGTAGCAGTAAAGAAGTAATAAGCGTACCATCTGAACTGGATGCTGTTATTGACTACATTCACGATTACGCAGAAATAAATGAAATTGAAGCATTAGCAAGACCGTGGTTACCACCACTTCCAGAAAGCGTATATTTACAAGACTTACATGCTATTCAGTTCAAAGAAGCATGGACGAAAGAAAAGAAACCATTACAAGCAACAATTGGCCTACTAGATCAGCCTGAATTACAATCACAAACACCATTAACACTAGATATTAGTAAAGACGGACACGTAGCGGTCTTCTCAAGTCCAGGCTACGGAAAATCAACATTCTTACAATCAGTCATTATGGATGTAGCTCGTCAGCATAGTCCGGAGCATTTGCATGTGTATTTATTAGACTTCGGAACAAATGGCTTAATGCCATTAAAATCTTTACCGCATGTGGCAGACATCATTACATTAGACCAAGTTGAAAAATGCGAGAAATTTCTTCGTCGCATAGAAGACCTATTAAAAGATAGAAAGCAATTGCTAAGTAAATATGGTGTTGCGAGTCTTGAAATGTATGAGAGAGCTAGTAAAGAAGTATTACCAACAATATTAATTACGTTAGATAACTATGATGCTGTTAGAGAAGCTGGATTTGTCGAAGACTTTGAACGCATTATTGCACAAATTGTACGTGAAGGGGCAGCAGTAGGAATTCATTTAATGCTTACGGCTACACGTCAAAATGCATTGAGAGTACAAGTAAATACAAATATTAAACTACAAATTGCTCTATATATGATAGATGAGGCAGAATCTAGAGCTATTGTAGGAAGAACAGACTTAAAAATTGAAGAATTAGCAGGCCGTGGTTTAGTTAAAATTGACGAACCAACAATCTTCCAAACAGCTTTACCGACAAATGGAGAAGATGTCCTTACTCGAATTGAAAATATACAAGCTGAAGGAAAAGAGATGGATTCCTTCTGGGATGGAAAAAGACCGAAAGCAATTCCTATGGTACCTGAAGTTCTGGAATACAAGGAATTCATTGCATGGCCAGAAACAAGAAAAATTATTGAAGCAGGCAAACTAACATTTGGTGTAGAGACAGAAAACGTTACGCCTCTCGAATTAGATTTAACGGAAGCGTCTAATATTGTTGTAGGGGGAATTAAGAAAGATGAAGTTGAAAATGTAGTTCATCAATTCCTTCAACAGTTAGCAGACAGTGGACACTTTGACCTAGGTTTAATTGATACAAGAACACGAAATTTCTCAAACTATAGAGAGAGCGCTGCTTTATATGTAGCTGAAAAAACAGGAATTGAGAAAACGATTAAACAAGTTACAAACGCTTATAAATCGAGAGAAGCGGCGTTTAAAGAGGAGCAGGAAGCATCAAGTGAAACAGTGAACCCGGCAGAATTTATTAAGAAATTTAAGCCGATTGTAATCGTAATTGCAGATGTAAATGATATTTTAAGTAATTTAGAAGATAGCGATATATATAGTTTAGCGGAATTAATAACAAATGGTGCATTTATGGGCATCCACTTCGTAATTGGCTGTGATGTTGATTCAATTGACAGTCGATACGACTTAGTTTCAAAAACAATAAAAACGCAATCTCATGTTATTTTACTTAGAAAATCATCAGGCCAAATGGTCTTCGATGTATCTAATAAAGATTTAAGTAGTACAAAATTAAATCCATTTGAAGGGTATTTTGTTGAAAATCGTTTTGCTACTAGAATTAAAGTGCCAACTATTTAAGGGGGGATTTGCATGGGGATAGAGGAATTAAATAGTCAAAAATCGGGTTTATTAAGTAGTATAAGTCATCAACAAGGGCAATTGGCTGAATTACAAATGAAACTACGAAGGCTAATAACTGCTAAGGGGAAATTTGTAAATAATCTTGAAGCAATTAAACAAAATCAAGAGCAGTTTAAGTCTTTAGAAATAAACGAGAGTAGTTGGAAAGGGCAAAGAGCAACTACTTTTAAAGAAACATATGAACAACAAGTCATTTCGAATTTAGGGAAGTTTATCGGAGAACTAGGGAGAGTGCAAGAAGACATCGATCAAGCTATACGGCGGCTTGAAAGAGAAATCGCTACATGTGAGTCTAGTATTCTTTCTCTAAGTAGAAGTGTTTCAATGGTTGACGCTAGTATTCAAGTAGAAGTACAGAAGGCGGGGAAATGATAAATGGGGGAAATTAAATTAAATAAAGGGGTATTTGATGCGAAAGTAAGTGATTTGAAAAGTGGTGCTAGTGATTTAGGTAAGACTAAATTTAATGGTATGCAGTTACATCGTACGAATTTGACTAGGCTGATTCAATATTGTGAAGCAATTGAACAGTTATCTCAAAAGGTGCAGCGATACGAACAGATATTAGAAAATGACTTAAATAAAATACAACAAACTGGGGAGAAAATAGTCGAAAAAGACGAACAACTTGAGAAGCAATTAAGGATCGGTTCAATTCATCATGCTATGAAAAATTAAAATAGGGTGGGAGAAGAGTGGATAAAAATATAGAGTTACAAGAAGTAAAAGAACTTCAAAATAGATTTCAAGCAAGTGCCACTGAGTTGAATCAACAGTTTGAATGTTTGATGCAAAAAATACTTGATTTTACAGAGATTAACTCTTTTCAAGGGAAAGCTGCTTCTGATATTAAAAATTATTTATCTACAGTTCATGGAAGTATTATTTTTAAGTATATGGAAGCAGTGGAATTATTAAAAGAACAATTTCAAAAAAGTATTAATGATTTCAATAGTACTGTTGACAGTGATGCTGATACGAAAATTTATGGGATTTACTTGGATGATGTAAAGAAAAAAATTAATGGGTATAGTGAAGGATTTAATCTATCTAATGACCAAGCAAAACAAACAGTGGGGTCTGTTAGCGACATCATCGCAATTCAATATCCATCATCAGCAGGGATCATGGAAGGGTCTATAAAAAGCCAAAAGGAAATTAGTGACACTTTAGAAAAATTAGAAGCTTATAATAGTAACCAAAGTGACCTACAGACGTTTCAAGAAATGATGCGTGAGTTAGATGATGGAATGAATCGAGTACAAGCTTATGGTGGGGATTTTTCTAGTGATTCAATAGAAAAAATAATGCCCGAAGAATGGGTAGCAGCAACAGTTGTGAATTCGAAAGCTTGGATAGGCGGTTTTAATAAAGGAAATAAATGGGGAAAAGGAGTGGTATCTTCATTTTTGCGCTACCATTATATGAAAAAAGTTTTAGGGTTTGGTACGCAGTTTGACATTATAGATGGTGAGGGACAATTTTTATTAAAAACAACCAAACCGAAACAAATGGTAGAAGCTCTTGAATTTTTAAAGGCTGATAAGAACGAGGATCATATTTTTAAATTTCTTAAAGGTAGAGTAGAAGAGTATTTAACTGGTTGGATGAGGCCAACTGATCCAAAAGTAACAGATAGAGAAGTAAGAATAGCGAAAAGAGAGATTGTGGAATTACCGGAATTCAAAGCGTATAAAGATTTCCATGTAGATTGGGATAAGAATGGGTTTGTGAAGGCTGTGGGAAATAATTCTTGGAGTTCACTTAAAACAGAACTTGGAAAAGGTATTACTGATTTGAAGCCTTGGAAATGGAAGGATACACTCAAAGAATTAGGTGGAGTAGGGAAAACAATGAAAAGTTTTGGGATAGCTGGATCTGTACTTTCCGTTGCAAATAATGTTGTAGAGGCTAGCGATAATGCTGAAAAGAACGGTGGTTGGCAATTACATGACGTTGTGGATATAGCAACGGATTCAGCGGTAGATGTTGGAGCAACTGCTGGAGCAGCTGCAACTGGTGCTGTAGTAGGTTCATTTTTCCTGCCGCCTATTGGGACAGCAGTTGGAGCAGCGGTTGGGATAGGAGCTACATTTTTAATGAATGAAAAATTTGAAACTTTTGGAGGAGAAAGTTTGGTAAGTGGTACAAAAAAAGGTATAAAATCAGTGACTAAGAAAATTGCATCTTTATTTTGGTAATATACTATAGTTCGGGGGAAGGTGGAATTAACAAATGTGGAACATAAAAGAAGAAGATTTAGATGAATTTAAAATAACATGTAGAAATCGTTTAAGCCCTGAAAGAGCTATGGTGTTTATGTTTGGTGGAATGCTTTATAGTTCGTTATTGATGCTTTTTATTTTTGTAGCATTAATTAGATTTGGTTGGGATTACTACCCGACTCTTTTTGACACAGTAATAGTCAGGATGGAATTGTTGTTATATAGCCTACAAGTAATCTTTTTTATTATATATCTCATCCCTAAGGTACGTTTTAAATTTCAAAAGTTCCAGACATTGGTGATATTATTATATGCGTTTCAGTTAGGTACTATAGGTCTTACGGCATTTGTTCTTCCAGGGATGAGTAATTATTCTACTAATCTTATTACGCTTATTTATGTAGGTTTACTAGTATTAGGAGCAATACTTGTTCATGGTGTAACAACAGTTGATACTTTTAAACAAGCAAGTAAAGGTGCATTTAGTATGGGAGAAAGATCTACTTCATTTTTTAATAAGGTAAAGAAAAATGTAATGTTTGGTGTGGCAATTTATGTACTAATTCTTCTCGTTTTAATTTATGTACAAAATAATTACTCATTGAGCATAATGTTTGGTTACTTTATATTTACGTTCATCATGTACGCGGTAGCCATAGGGGCAGCTGAGTTCCAATTATTAGCCTATTGTAGATTTAAATTTCCATCATTTTACATTTCGTGGGAGGAACACGAAAGGGAACGTCAGAAAAGACTAAAGCTTTATGAAGAAAAGGAAAAAAAACAAGCCAAAGAAATAAAATAAGTTTTGCATCTTAAACATTCATTACTACATATGTAGTAATGAATGTTTATAAATTAATACTATGAAAAGGAGTAGATTTTGTGAAAGTTCAGCATAAAGCATTGTCACTTTTAAATTTAATAAGCATTACTCAAATTGTAAAAAAAGAAGATTGGTTGTTACCTGCAAGAGCACTTAGAAATCAAGTAGTTCGTAATGGGATATATGCAGTAGGACCTGTTCTATATAAATATTCACAGTTAGAAAATGAACCAGAATATGGGGAATATACGTATTGTATTCCTGTCAATGGAAGAGTTGATTTAGGTGAGAGCTCTGCATATGAGTATTATGATGCTTTAATTATTAAGAGTGCTCTATGTGTGCGATTTACAGATGAAGATGGTGATATTGAGGATGCTTATAACCTAATACGTGAGGTTGCAGAGCAGCATCATATGAAATTAGATAGTAGTTTTTATCACGTATGTTTAGATGTATATGGTGATACGTGGTTAGATATTTATGCTCCTATTATAGAAGTAGGTGAAACAGTGAAATGCTAATTGAAAAACAAAGTATTGCATATACAAATGTTGTTTCAAGAGAATACATTTTTCATTACCCCGATATGAAAGAAGCAATTGAAGATTTTATGTCAGAAATTTCAAAAGTAAATTTAACGATAAAAGGTCCTATGTTTTACGCTTTGAAAAATATACCGTCTGATGGAAATATGTATATTGAATTATTTATGCCGGTAAATGAAGATAAAATTCCAATGTCAGAAACACTACAATTTAGAAGTTATTACTATGTTGATGAGATGCTCATGAAACGATATACGGGAGATTATGAAAAATTAACAGAGCAGGTATATGGTGAAATGCTTCAGTATATGGAGGATAATAATCTGAATTTAGCCTCGCCAATTTATCATGTGTTTAGCGGTGATGAGTCTTTACAGTATGTTGAAGTGAAGATTGCTGTATTTAATGAAGAATAATATTTTAAGCTTGTGACTTTTAAAATATGGAAATATCATAAAAGAGATAGTTTTGAATAGGGTTTGGGGAAATGACATAAATAAAACCTTCTCTTCTTGTTAGAATGAGGAGGTTTTTTTATTCTAAAATCTATATGCAATTGATTGAATAGTTCGACATGAGATTTTTCAGTTGGGTCAATCTGTATGGGGAGTAGTTACGTTCTGCAGTTCGCTTTGTTCTTATTTTGAAAGGGAAGATTTATTCGAAAGTCAATTTGGAAAGAGGGAAAGGTGTTATCTTGGATAAAAATCGGAATATTTCGAAAATAGAGAAAAGTTTTTTTGAAAGGACAATAGTATCTATCTATAAAGCGTTAGAATTTATAGTGAAATATACAATGATTCTAATAATAATAATGTCAATATTTGTGATAATTGCTGCTGTTTATTTTAAAATATATGAGGGTATAGGGGCAGGTGTATTCCTCTTAATCTCGTCATTATTTGCATATGTGGTGTTTTTTAAGAAAAGTAAAAATGCCTAAATTAATAGTGAAAATAAAATTAAAAAGATTAACTATAATACGTTATTTCAAGAGGGAAAGTTTTGAATATGGCATGAATGTATAACAGCAAGAAAACCTTCTCTTTTCATTAAAATGAGAAGGTTTTTATATTTAATCTACATGATTTAAATGAATGTAGTTAAAGGTGGGACACTTGAATGCGGGATATAAAAGAAGATTTAGATAAATTCCGGATGATATGTAAACATCGTTGGAGTCCTGAGGATGCTTTAGGATTTATGATAGGAACAATAAGGGAACGTAATGAAACTAAAAATGCCTAGAGTAACTGGTGACAGTATGAAGTTAAAGAGGAAAGCGAAGCAAGATTATGTGAATTATGAAAAGTCTTTTCATAATAATAAATCATTCTAAGGGAGCTGATTTGTTTTGAAGAATTGAAGATCAATTTGCAGCTAAGTTTAAAATGTGGCGGAGTAAGTTGGGTGAATCATAGACGTAAGAAAAAGAAACCGAAACAAATAAGAAAGGAAGCTGTTCAGATAAAACCGATAGTAGAAGAAAAACCACTAAAGAAGAGTAGCAACAAGTTAGTTGATATTCTCCTAGGTATTCTTCTTTTTCCAATTCTTATATGGGCTGTCTTGGAAGGTTGTACAACACAATTAAGCAAAGGGAAGACTTTCTTTATTATCGTTTTCTTTCTCTTAATTGCAATAGGGTTATCTATGATAGGAAACAAATAAGGAGGAGTGCAGATGTTTAAGAAGAAGGAGAAAAAAAACATTTACGTTAGATTGGTAAACACACAAGGGGAAATCATTCGAGAGTTTAATTGTACAGAAAAAGACTTGCGAAAAGTAAAAGAAAATGGTACTGAAATTCGTTTGGTTGGAGATAACTCATATGAGATGGTAGCAACCGATGAACAATTACAAAAACTAGCAAGAGCTGAAGCAGAAATCGAAGCGGAAATTAAGGCATGGGAAGATGCTTTAAATGAGAGTTTGGATGAACGCGAAGAAAGAGAAGCGAGACAGAAGGAATTGAAAGAAAAGAATAAATGGAGTACAAAGAAGAAAGTAATCGTATTTGGACTCATATTCTTTGTATTTATTGGATTACCTATTATCGAAGGGTATCAAAATAGTAAACTAGTTGAAGAAGGTACATCGTTAAATGCAGAAATTGTAGGTAGGCACGTAGAGGAGGAATTTATATTTACACACCCCACACTAGTAGTTAAGGTAGATGGTAAAAAGCATAATGTATGGGTAAGTGAAGAGACATATAACGGAGCAGAGTGGTTAGGTAGACTAAAAGTCATCAAAACAAAAGATGGTAAAGTTGAGAAAGACCCTAGATATGAGGGTGAAGACTTAATTACGAGTTATTAAGCAGTATGTTTTTAGTATTCGCTTCTCTCAAATTAAATAACATTATTATTTGCAAAAATCGAATCCATTAAAATAAAAAACAAATTTTAAATAACTGTAATAACCTCCTAGCATATTGTCAATGGGAGGTTATCAACTTTCTCAAGATACAATTGTGATAACAGTAACGTTTTTACTAAGTGAGTGCAATTTCAGAGAAACAAAAATAGAGTATGAGGGATATGCTTAAGTGAAAGAGAGAAGAATATTTAGAGCTTTTGAGGAGAAAGAAGGCTATTTGTACTATCAAAAGCATTCGGATTATGTACGGCAATTAATGTAGTGATGATATACATACAAGATTATCTAAATTTAGTTATACAAAAGATGAAGATACTTAAAAAAGTTACGAATGTAATGGGAATTTAGTGAATGAAAATTATTTAAACTGTATAGAAGGTGAAAAACTGAATGTGGAATATAAGAGAAGAAGATATGGGTCTTTTTGAAATTGAAAATAGAAATCGATTAAGTCCGGATTATATAAGAATCTTTTATGGGGGAGTTTTTGCATATACTTCTATACCCATGCTTATTATGTTTTTAATTCTTTTGCTAAATGGTGATAAGATTTCTTTAACTCCTTTTGAGAAGATAGTTGTACAAACTGAAGTGGAATTGTATATTTTGGAGTTCATTTTTTTAATGTTATTCATGCCTAAAAAGCTCGCTTTTAAAATACAGAAACTCCAAACCATTGTGACTGTATTTTATTCTTTTCAGTTAGCAACATTACCATTTATGGCTATGGTGGTTGAAGAAATCTTTGATTTTCCATGTGATAATAAGACACTGGTTTATGTTGGTTTAATACTTTTAGGTGCAATGTGTACTCACATTGTAGCAACGATCGATGTTTTTAGAAAAGCAAAGCATGGAGGATATAAATTGAAAAGACCGGCTGTCTCGTTTTTTACTAACATGAAATTATATTTATTAATTGGGATGATAAGTTGTGTAATAGTTTTGCTTATATTAATTTTCCTAAACCTTAATTATGCATTTGATGAAATGGCAATTTATGTGACACAAACAATAATATTATATACATTTGCTGTAGTATCAGCAGAATTCGTCCTATTGGTGTATTGTCGCTTTAAATTTCCATCATTTAATATTACGTGGGAACAACATGAAAAGGAACGCCAAGAATTTATAGCAAATAGAAAAAGAATAATAGAGAAAGAACAAAAGCGAAACAAAAACTGAAATGAAAGTTATAAATGATACTCGTAAACTTATATTGAAGATAGAATGAATACATTATTCATAAATTAACTAGTAAAGGGAGGAATGTAATATCTTGAATAGAGATTCTAAAGCTGTAAAAAAAGAAAAAGGTTTATTTGAAAGTGTAATAGCACCTATTATTGTCGGGATTATGTTTATTTTTTTAATTCTATATAAAATAGCAGAGTTTTTGGGGAAGTGGCTCATTATTTTGTCAATACCGAGCTATATTGTTACTATGTTTATTTTTTTATACCAGAAAGAATATGGAGGTGTATTGGTTTGTGGAATAGGCTTAATACTAATGCTATCGTTGTATTTTGTGTTTGTTAAAAAAAGTAAAGAAGGCTAGTTTAATATGAAATACCAAAACATTTATTTACTCCTAGTTTATTTACAAATATAGAGTTATTACATGATTTTAGAAAAGATGGTGTAATTATATGTGGAAAATAAAAGAAGAAGATTTAGATGAATTTAGGATGACATGTAAAAATCGTTTAAGTCCTGAAGGTGCTGTAGTTTTCTTTATTGGAGGGGTAGTTTATACTTCAGTATTTATGTTTTTTATTTTTATGGGGGGCTTGGAGTATTATACTACTTTGTTTGACAAAACAATTGTTAAAATTGAAATTGTGTTATATAGCTTACAAATAATGTTTTTAATTCTATATTCATTTCCAAAAGTGTGTTTTAAATTACAAAAACTACAAACTTTTGTAATTTTATTATATGCATTTCAATTAGGTACTATAACATTCACAGCGTTGGTTCTTCCTGGGATCTCTGAGGATTCAATTGACAGAATTACATTAATATATGTAGGTATGTTATTCCTAGGAGCAGTCATTGTTCACATTGTGACAACTATCGATACGTTTAAACAAGCGAGTGAAGGTGCGTTCAGTAAGGATGAAAGATCTACTTCATTTTTTAGTAAAACAAAAGGGAATGTGATGAAGTGGGCTACACTATATGCGCTAATCCTGCTTATTTTGATATGTTTTCATAATGGCCATGGAATTGATGTTTTAGTTCTTTATGCGGTAGGTACTGTTTTACTGTATACAGTAGCGGTTGGTGCAGCCGAGTTCCAGCTCTTAGTGTATTGCAGATTCAAATTCAAGTCATTTCATATGACGTGGGAAGAGAATGAGAGAATGCGTGGGAGAATTCGAAAGCGAAATACAAAATCCAAATCGAAAAGTAAATAAGAGTGAAATAGAATTTAAGTGAATGAAAATTATTTAAACTGTATAGAAGGTGAAGACTCAGGATGTGGGATATAAAAGAAGAAGATTTAGGCAAGTTTCGAATGACATGTCAAGATCGTTTAAGTCCTGAAGGTGCGACGGGATTTATGCTCGGAACGATATTTTATACTTCATTATTTATGGTTATTATTTTTGTGGGAGGAATGGATTATTATACTACCTTGTTTGATAAGGTAATTGTTAGGAGTGAATTAGTGTTATATGGTTTGCAAGTAATGTTTTTAATTCTATATTTATTCCCTAAAGCTCGTTATAAATTTCAAAAATTACAAACGCTCGTTATATTATTATATGCATTTCAACTTGGAACTATCGGATGCACGGTATTTGTACTTTCTGGGATGATAGAGCATTCAATGGATCTCCATACACGTGTTTATGTAGGTCTATTAGTATTAGGGGGAATTATTGTTCATATTGTGACAACAGTTGATACATTTAAACAAGCAAGCGAAGGTGCATTTAGTAGTGAGGACAAGTCAGCTTCGTTTTTTAGTAAAACAAAGGGACATGTTATACGAGGTGCTGTAATTTATGTGTTAATTCTTCTTGTTTTGATTTATATAAATAATAATTACTCATTAAACACAATGTTTGGTTATGTTATATGTAATGTTGTTATGTATGCAGTAGCAATAGGAGCGGCAGAGTTCCAGCTCTTAGTGTATTGCAGATTCAAATTCAAGTCATTTAATATAACGTGGGAAGAGAATGAGAGAATGCGTGGGAGAATTCGAAAGCGAAATACAAAATCCAAAACGAAAAGTAAGTAAGAGTGAAATAGAATTAAGTGTATGAGGATTATTTAAACTTTATAGAGGGTGAAGAGTCAGGATGTGGGATATAAAAGAAGAAGATTTAGATAAGTTTAGGATGACATGTAAAGGGCGTTTAAGTCCTGAGGGTGCTACGGGATTTATGCTTGGAACAATATTTTATATTTCAATATTTATGTTTATTATTTTTGTAGGGGATTTGAATTACTACAAAAATTTTTTTGATAGAACAATTGTTAAAACTGAAATTGTGTTATTTAGTATTCAAATTATATTTTTAATTATATATCTATTTCCGAAAGCATGTTTTAAATTTCAAAAGTTACAAACGCTAATCGTATTACTATATGCGTTTCAACTTGGAACGATATTATTTGTAGTTTCGATTCTTTCTGAAATGGCTGACAATTCAATTGGTAGGATGTATACCGGGCTACTGGTTGTAGGAGCAGTTATTATCCATATTGTAGCAACGCTAGATACATTTAAACAAGCAAGTGAAGGTGCATTTAGTAGTGATGAAAGATCCACCTCGTTTTTTAGTAAGACAAAAGGAGCTATGATAAAGGGGGCTATAATATATATATTAATACTACTTATTTTAATGTATTTTCAAAATGATTATTCAATTGATTTTTTTGTTATGTATGGAGTAGGAACTGTTTTAATGTATGCGGTTGCAATCGGAGCGGCAGAATTTCAACTATTGGCGTACTGTAGATTCAAATTCAAGTCATTTCATATGACGTGGGAAGAGAATCAGAGAATGCGTGGGAGAATTCGAAAGCGAAATAAGAAATTCAAAACGAAAAATAAATAATATATTAATAGAATTTTAGTGCGCGCAAAATAATTGAAACATATAGAAGGTGAAGAGCCAGGATGTGGAATATAAAAGAAGAAGATTTAGATAAATTTAGGATGACATGTAATGATCGTTTAAGTCCTGAGGGGGCTACAGGATTTATGTTTGGAGGAATACTTTATAGTTCAATAGCCGTCTTTTCTATTATTGTATCAGGTGATTGGGATTACTGTATGGTTCTCCTTAATATAGGAATTGTTAAGCTGGAAGTGTTGTTATATGCTCTGCAAGTAATTTTTTTCATTCTATATTTATTTCCAAAAGCTCAATTTAAATTTCAAAAGCTACAAACACTTGTCGTATTATTAAATGCATTTCAAATGGCAATAATATTACTCGTAGTTTTAATTGGTACTAAAATGGCTAATAATTCAATTGATCAGATTACATTACTGTATGCAGGATTGTTATTTTTAGGAGCAGTTGTTGTTCATATTGTTACAACGCTTGATACACTTAAGCAAGCGAGTGAAGGTGCGTTTAGTGTGGATGAGAGGTCTACTTCTTTCTTTAGTAAAACAAAAGGGAATATGATGAAGGGGGTTACACTTTACGCAGCAACTATTTTTATTTTGATATACTTTCATAATGATTACGGGTTTGATACTTTAGGTATGTATGTAGTAGGGACCTTTTTAATGTATACGATAGCCATAGGTGCAGCTGAATTTCAGCTATTAGCGTATTGCAGATTTAAATTCCCTTCATTTAACATATCATGGGAGCAACATAAACGAGAGTCTCCAAGATATCAAAAGAAAAATAAAAAAAGTAAATCGAAACGTAGGGCATAAAAAAATTACGTATTGTAAGTTTTGATGATAAAAAAGTAATAACTTACAGGAGAGTATTTGAACTATCAAAAGCATTCGGATTATGTACGGCAATTAATGTAGTGATGATATACATACAAGATTCTCTAAATTTAGTTATACAAAAGATGAAGATACTTAAAAAAGTTACGAATGTAATGGGAATTTAGTGAATGAAAATTATTTAAACTGTATAGAAGGTGAAAAACTGAATGTGGAACATAAAAGAAGAAGATTTAGATCAATTTAGGATTACATGTAGAAATCGTTTAAGTCCTGAAGGTGCGACGGGATTTATGATGGGAACAATCATTTTTGTTTCATTATTGATGTTTTTTATTTTCGTAGCACTAGTTACAGATGGTTGGGATTACTATTCAACTTTTTTCGACAAAATAATTGTTAGCATTGAATTAGTTTTATATAGTTTACAAATAATTTTTTTAATACTATATCTATTTTCGAAAGCTCGTTTTAAATTTCAAAAGTTACAAACGCTCGTTGTAATATTATATGCATTTTAATTAGGTACAATAACATTTACAGCGTTAGTTCTTCCTGGAATGACTGACTATTCAATTGATCGAATGACTTTAATTTGTGTAGGGTTATTATTTATAGGAGCCGTTATCGTTCATATTGTGACAACAATTGATACGTTTAAGCAAGCAAGTGAAGGTGCGTTTAGTATGGATGAGAGGTCTCAATCATTTTTTAGTGAAACAAAAGAAAGAATGATAAAAGGTAGTATGGTATATAACTTAGTCCTTCTAATAATCATTTATTTCCATAATGATTATGACTTTGATACGTTAATTTTGTATGTAGTAGGGACAATTGTAATGCATGCAGTAGCCATCGGAGCAGCTGAATTCCAGCTCTTAGTGTACTGTAGATTCAAATTCAAGTCATTTAATATGACATGGGAAGAGAATGAGAGAATGCGTGGGAGAATTCGAAAGCGAAATACAAAATTCAAAACGAAAAGTAAGTAAGAGTGAAATAGAATTTAAGTGTATGAGAATTATTTAAACTGTATAGAAGGTGAAAAACTGGATGTGGAATATAAAAGAAGAAGATTTAGATGAGTTTCGAATGACATGTAGAGTAAGATTAAGTCCTGAGGGAGCTACAGGATTTATGATGGGGGGCATACTCTTTAGTTCAATAATTATATTTTCTATCGTTTTATCAGGTGGTTGGGAGTATTGTAAGGTTCTCTTTGGAATGGGAATTGTAAAGTTTGAGCTGTTTTTATACAGTGTGCAATTCATTTTTTTAATACTATATTCGTTTCCAAAAGCTCGTTATAAATTTCAAAAATTACAAACAATTGTCGTGTTATTATACGCATTTCAATTAGGAACGATTGGGCTCACAGCTTTAATTGTTTCTGAAATAGCTAATAATTCGATTGATGTTTTGACATTGACGCTTGCAAGTTTATTATTTTTAGGAGCAATAATTTTTCATATTGTGACAACAATTGATACGTTTAAACAAGCGAGTAAAGGTGTTTTTAGTATGGATGAGAGATCTAAATCATTTTTTAGTAATACAAAGATGAATGTACTGAAGGGAGTAATGATATACGTACCACTCCTTCTGGTTTTAATTTATTTTTGTAACGACTATGGGTTTGATGCTTTACTAATGTATGTGGTTGGGAGCATTTTAATGTATGCAGTAGCAATCGGTGCAGCTGAATTTCAGCTATTAGCATATTGCAGATTTAAATTTCCGTCATTTAATAAAACGTGGGAGCAACATAAAAGAGAGACTCCAAGATATCGAAAGAAAAATAAAAAAGGTAAATCGAAACGTAAGGCATAAAGAAAGTGCGTATTGTAAGTTTTGATGATAGAAAAGTAATTATTTACAGGAGAGTATTTTAACTTCTAAAAGAAAATTTAATTATGTAAGGTGATTAAAGTGATTAGAAGGTTATCTGATCGAAAATGTAGAGTGGGTAGTGTGATGATGAAATGAACACAAAAAAGGTTTCTAAAATGATTACTATCATAATAACAATCAGCCTACTACAAGCATGTAGTTTTTTTGAAAAAAAGATAGAATATGAGCCATTTGTCAAAGCTTTGGATGAAGGTGATATGAAAAAGGTTATGTCCGCTAGTGATGATGGATATGCCTATGTGAAACAAAGAGGTATATATAGTACATATGAGCAAAAGGAAGATGGAGAGCACAGTAAAACAATCTATCAAACTTCGAAAGGCATATATAATACGAAAGATAAAAGTTTATATGGAAATACAACACAAGAAATTACCTCGGAAGTAGATAATAAAAATTATAAAGAAGAAGTTAATTATAGTACAAATATTAGTTATGAGAATGGACAGGTACAAAGTACGGATTCAGGTCTGGATGTTTCATACGTGAACTTAATTGTAGATCGTTTAAAAGGGATAGGGAAACTAAAGATGAAGCCAGGAGGTGATATAAAAAAGTTTGGTCAGCCTAGTACTGTTGGATATACATTAACTGAATCAGAGTTTCAAAATATTATTAATGATAAGTTGAAAATACAATATGATGAATATGGTGGTGGATCGATCGCACTGCATATTGAGTTTACAAAGGGCTCAGAGCAGATATTGGAAGTGAGTATTGTAGTGAATTATAAAAAGAGAAATGAAGAAGGAAAGTCAGTAGAACACATATCACAAATACACACATACTTTGATAGTCAACAAGGTAATAATCAGGACGCGAGACAGGAATATATTGATTTTAAAGCACAGTATAATAAGAAGCAGTAATATTAAAAAGAGCATTTGCACGTAATGATAATAGCGACATAAGTGGAATAAATGTTTCATAAATATAGTGGAAAGAATTTGAGGGTAAACGCCCCAATTGCTGGAGTAGATGCAACTGGGGCATTTATCTGTCTAAATTTAGCTTGAATACATGACATGTTTTAGTTAGGGGCACGGCTTTACAAGTAGTTTCTCCATCTTCATAATAACGGTGTGAAGTTTTTGTGTAATCGGCTTTTATTGCTAAGTTACAACTATTTCCTCTTATAGAGTACTTCTTATTATCGATACATCGTCCACATCCCAATGTCTTTAAATCCTAGTCGTTTATAAATTCGTCCAGCAGCTGGATTGTTATAAAATAAACAAAGTGTTCGGCTTTCTTTCGTAAAGTCTTGAATCATTTTTTGTAGTATGAGTGAAGCGTAGCCATTTCCACGATAATTCGGGTGTGTACATACACCAACTACCATAGCGGATAATGAATTTTCAGCGGAAGTAGAGGCGGATGCGATGCCTGATGAGGTTTTGTCTATGAGTGACCACTCTTTTAGTTATTCGTTTAGGAAAATTATAGAGGTTACAGACTTGTGAGTCAATAACTATCAGATGTAAATTATTCAGGGACACTTGTGAGGTAGGCAAGAAAGCTGAACTGATGGATTTACCTAGCTCGTGTATGAATTGTAACTAGAGAGCTGGATTATGTAGTTAATCTGAGAAGGATAATTATGTAGTCAATCTCGGGGGATTAAGAACTGGAAATTATCGTCTGTTTATTCTTGTTATGTTATAATAGAAAGATATTTGAATGAAAGGAGGGGTTTAAGATAAATACTGATTCATTATTGAGTCCGCGTAAAACTATACTTGAACGTAGAAAAAAAGATTTAAAGTATTTGATTGCTCACAGGAAAAATCAAAATAGATTTCACTCAGCTTTGGGTGTCCTAAGTATATGCATGCTTGTTTTCTTATTGTATCATGGAGAAGATTATCTCAAAGAAAATAGTTTTGGAATATTAACAGAGCCATCTTTACTCATTCTAGTAGTGATTTTGATGTCTATGAGTATTTATTTTATTTCCTTTCCATTAAAAAATCCGTCATATGAGTATATAACTGAACTCCAGGAGATAGAGAATGAGTTGGACTTATTAAGTATTTCTCATTCATCATTGGAAGAGAGATCGGAGAAGCTCTTTAAGCATCACCATTTTGAATTAAAGAGATATTATGATGAGAACTTAAAACAAAGCTCATGGATATTTGTTGTTGGTATAGCATGCATAATAATTGGTTTTGCAATAATTGGAATAACTTTGTACTTCTTAATGGCTAACAGCTCCAACGAGCTAGAAAATAAGATAATTGTAGCCTCAGTAGGTGCAATAGGAGCTATTCTATCTAATTTTATTGCTGTAATTTACTTGAAGATGCATTCTGAGGCGGTAAAAGCATTAACAGAGTTTCATAATCGATTTGTAAACACTCATCATTTCTACTTTAGTAACTTCTTAGTATCTAAGATTCAGAATGAAGACAAGAGAGAAGATGCACTTGTTGAGTTGGCTTTAAAGATTAATGGTATCTCTCCAAAGGCTCCAGCTCAGGGGGAAGAAAATAAATAGGTATCACTAAACACTGTTTGGATCTAAGCAGTGTTTTTCTTTGGAGTTAGACTAAGGCAGATGACTGCATAACCCATCTCGTTTGGAAGGTATAACTCACGGGTGATGCAAGAAGAGGGAGGAAGTTCCTGAGGGTTGCCTGAGGGAGCCTTTGTAGTTTTTCAGAAACCTAATATTTAGTTTTTTATATTCTATAAAAGGGATTAGTAATCTGATAAAATAAACTATAAAGCTAGAATTATTAGAAAAGCAGGTGGGAAAGGTGACTTATCCTTTTGAGCGACAAATACATATAGATGGACAATTTTCTTCAGAGAGCTTCAATATAAATTTTTACGGTGGAATTACAACGTTTTTGGGGCCGAATGGTTCTGGTAAATCCCAAGTATTACGAATACTGAAAGACACCTTTGGATATGAATTTTTAGGAAGGAAAGTAAGACTGTTAACAGCGGGGAGACTTTCAAAGATTGAAGAATTTCGTGCAAATCATGATGGTGTAAGTAGTCATATGGTTCACCATGAGAACGCAACATTAGGTGGAATCAACTATAGAGATAATCGCCACATAGCAGAAGGTGCTGTAGGAGACTTTCATACATTGAGTATTAGACAGGATATAATGATTAAAGTTAGTGAAAGGTTGAGTACACTTTTTAAACGAAATATATTTATTGAATGGGATAGAGGTGAGCTGAAGATAAATTTTAGTTCATTAGACGGAGTATCTTATTCAGCTTCGAGAGAAGCGAGTGGACTATTACATTTGGTATCACTTCTTTCTGCGCTCTATGATGACGAGGTTGGTGTGCTTCTAATAGATGAACCAGAAATTTCATTGCATCCGCAACTACAAGCTTTTTTATTTCAAGAGATAAAGAAAGTCGCTGGAGACCCAGAGAATAAATCGGAAAAAATGATTGTTTTGGCAACTCATTCTACAGAATTTATTAACTTGTTAGTTCCAGAAGATTTAACAAAAATCGTCTTTTTTGAAAGTACAATGAAACCACCAGTGCAAATCAATCCACAGGCAGGAGAACTTAAAAATAAAAAAGTAAAAGAATTACTTACCAGACTAGGACAAGCTCATAAGTCTGCACTCTTTAGTTCAAAGCCATTACTAGTAGAAGGGCCAAGTGATGTTCTTATTTGTAATGCATTGAATCAACATCTACAAATTTCTTTAGAAGCAGGGGGTTCTCAGTTAGTCCCTATTATAGGAAAAGGTGAAATTCCTGTTGTAGTAAAATTAATGAAACTAATAGGAAAACAACCAGTTGTATTAACTGATTTGGATACATTAGCTGATAATATTGCATTCGTAGATATATTCGCAGAAAATGAAAATGTGATTGAAAAAGTGCCAGACTTAGGGCATGCAGATTTTAAAGCATTCTCTCGAACAGTTAACAATTGTTTTAAAAAAGTGTTTGAAGACTACTGGGAGGACATCCGTCCATTAGCAGAGATTCATTCCTATTGGAAGAATAGTGGTGTAAGTAAAGAAGAAAAGTGTGCAAGTAAATCAGGGGAAGATGCAAGTAAAGAAGAGATTGCTAAGAGAAGAGCGAGTATGGCAATATTACTTACTCTTAGTGAGGAAGAGCTTAGAGAATGTGAAAATGGGAAGTATTTTTCTACAGTGAAAAAACTGTTAACTTCATTGTTAGATGTATTAGAATTAGCAGGTTGTTTTGTCTTAAGAAAAGGTACTATTGAAAATTACTATCAGGTTGCTTCACCGGTTACAGAAGGAAAACCAACTGCTGCTGTTGAAGAAATTGAACACATTGTATCACAATCTAGAGAAGCAGTTACGATAGCATATAACGATTTAGTTAGAGCGCTTCAATATGCAGCTTCTCATAAGGGAATTGATGAAGGTAAAGCAATTGCAAGGTATCTATTAGCGGTGGTATCGCCAGTTCTTAGTGTAATTGATGAAATATCAACAGATGGAGAGTTACAATCGGAAGCAAGAAAAGTTCAGGGAGAAATTGCTTCTATTTTTAAATTGTCTAAAATAGAGGTTGATGGAATTGCTAATATTCGAGTTGAATTAAACAGTAATATTTTAGAGGTCGATCAACTACCTATGAATTTCCCAAAAGGAGAAAATCCGATAAAATTAGTTAATAGCAAAATTCGAAACTAGTAATTGTTAATTAGCACTGTTCGATATTTGGACAGTGTTTTTTACTTTTTTTTCTTATAACTCGTAAATTACACGTTTTCAAGTAATACTCTGAGAGGTAAAACCCCCACCTCGATGCGGTACCTGTTGGGATATCCAAGTTAGGAACTATAAGATCATATGAACCTGAAAGTGATCACCCTTGAGTCAGCCTACTAGTACCCCTCCAGGGTATGCCTCCTCACCACTACCCACAGAGTACGACTACAGAGGTGAACTTACAAAGAAGTGCATAACCAACAGAGACAGAAACCTTATATCCATGCTAGTTAGCGCCACCTCGCAGTGAATACGACTGAGTAGATATACACTAGGTGAATACCTGTGAAGACCGCTACCTCATACAGTAATTTATTCAAAGGACTAATGAAAGCACGATCAGTGTAGATGTACCAAGGAGTCATATACCCACCAGCAAACCTACGGAGCTGCACCTCTAATTTACATAATTAATCTTATGGGTAGTAACTATTTTAGTTACAACTATATGAAAGTGAGGTAGCTGAATTCTACAGAGTGAACTCATGAACCTGCTTCTGTGCATACCTACAGAGAGGTGATGCTAACTGCTTTATATAGGTGCGCCTCTGTATGAGCTCTAGACGCCTTGAACGGTACGCTGTGCAGTGTGTACTGTTGAGGTGGATATGCGTCCTACCTGCAGAGTGCACCTTGTGTAACCCTGCTGCTGTGTGTACCACTATTAGCTGTGCGTATACCTATGGAGTACACTTGTGTGTATGGCCTGTGTGTTAGGTCTAGCGAGGCAGGCATAGAGTGTATACTGTGTAGTCCTCGTCCTCATATAGACCTTTGATTAATGAATGAAAGTACGAGGGCTAATGGAGGTAGCTAACTAGACTGAGCTCTTAGCCTTGCTGAACGTATAGTAACGGTAGCCGAACTCTTAAGGTAGATCCACCTAGCTTACTTCACCAGTACAACTTACAGTGGTACTCATACAGACATACTTGTTAAACACTCCAGATTGACCTGTATGAGACGGTAGCTATATAAGTAATGTTATCAATCTCTCCAGTGTAGCTACAGAGGACGAACCTCAATAGATGCCAACTCCTATTGTTCTTGAATCAACCAATGAAAGTAAGGCACTATCCTATACAGTCCACTGTCACGAAAGTACACCACCACCATGAAAGTAAACCGCCTCACTGGACACACCCTCCGAAAGTACACACACCGAAAGTAAGGCACCTCCGAAAGTGAAAGCGCTATGAGACAGCAAGAGAGGAGAGCCACCTCGCTTATAGATACAGTATAACACTACCTCGTCAGAGTATGCCTACAGTACTGCTACCTCGTCAGTGTATGCCTACAGTGTATGTGTACTGTATGTCCTTGCCTACTAGGCTACACACGAGACAGTATACGTTGCTATGTAGTGTGGCTAAGAGGGCGCCTTATGTTTGTGTGCTACTAGTGCCTTGCCTCCTTAGTGTGAGCCTGCTTGGTGTGTCTAAGGGTGTGCGCCTCCACAGTGTAGACTAAAGCAGACCATGAGCCAGCCAGCTCATCAGTCGCCGTCCTCGCCAGCCACCACCTACCAAGGGTACCCCACCTTTTAGGAGGCGTAGGGGTGTGCGTACGTACGCACCTAAACTTATGTAGGAGAAATCATATAGGAAAATCGCCCCCTGAGACAGCACCTCTCCAGACCTGTCATCCACGAGTACGCCTACAGAGTTTCCACCTCCCTAGAAAAAATAAAATTTAGAGTCGGGACATTGAGACTACCTCACCGGTATTACCTAGGTATTACTTGTATTCAGAATATACAAATATTATTGTTTATTTCCTAGAGACGGCGTACAATGATAACTAAAAAGGAGGGGATAAAATGAGTGTAACTATCGAGGTAATCGACAACAAGATAGAGCGTGACAAATTAGTAGAACGAGTGGAAGTTCTTGATAAGGTGAAACAACTATTTTTGTTACCCGAGTTGGAAATGGCTACTACTCAGCAGGTTGCGGATTTCTATGGGGTTAACAAGAAAGTAATAGACAACTTAGTGTTAAAGAATAAAGACGAAATTACAGGAGACGGATATAAGATTGTTAACGGAAAAGATTTAGCCGTCATCTTAAAGAGGGTGGCTAAAATCGAAAACATGAAAGGGTATGTATTCATAGATGGAAACAAAGTAGGTTACGGAAGTAATGGCTTATTCCCTAAGAGAGCAATCCTCCGAATAGGAATGTTACTACGTGATTCTGAGGTAGCTAAGGAAGTCCACACTCGGTTGTTAAATATAGAGGAGAGCGCTACACAGTCATACCTAAATGGGTTCGTGCTGTATGGGTTATCGTTTAGCTTGTTGCTGATTAGACCGCTAACTTATTTACTCCCTTCCTCAAAGGAAGGATGGTAGAAACATAGTGTTTTCTCTAAGTGACAAAATGAAATATAGAGACAGAAAAAAATAGAAGCTCACCTCTACGGGTAAACCTCCTAGTGCAATCCAAGCAGATATCTATTGTGTTCTCTCTCTCTTGCTCAGCTAAACTCTTAGTCTTGTACTTTACAGTTGGCACCTAGAGACCGCGACCTCACATAGCCATCTCTCCCAAGTTAACTAGTGAGATGGTGCGAAGCGGTAACATGACGATATCACTACCTAAGTTGTTAAAAAGTCTCCCTGAAGTGTATGAATCTAGTAGTGAGATACTTAGAAAATGCCGTCTCGATGTCACTTCTTTACTACTATGTTTTAAAAAGAGTTAACTAGATAGGTAAAACTAATTAGAATAACCTCTTAAGAAAAGATAAAAGAACTTAAGAGAATACCTATATAGGAATACATTAGAGAAAGAATAAAAGAACTCTAAAGATTAAACCTATATAGAATAACCTAATTAGTTCCCATCTCTATAAGTATTTAATTATTTAAAGATTTAAAAACAAAGGACTATATGAGATAGCCTAGTTAGTAATACCATAGAGTATTTCTAATTAGATCCTTCTCTGTAGTCCTTTAATTATTTAAGAACTTAAAACAAGAACTATAGGAGCTGGGAACTAATTAGTTATTCTCTAGAGTAAGGTCTATAAAGATTTACCTTCTCGTTACCGAGATAGACAAGCCTTTATAGTATTACCTCTAGAGTATCTGCCTCTAGTAATACTTTAATTATTTAAATCTTTACTAACAGGTATTCTAATTAGTTTTCTCTGTATAGCTTTACCTCTCTAAGTACTTCTCTGTAGGTTAGCCTTTAGAGTATATGTGCATAGAGCTAGCTGAACTAGTCCGATTCCTAGGGAAACCTAGTAGTACCAAGGGTTGTAGCTGTTTTGATGTAGTCGAAATAGCACCAGAGTGACAGAAAAAGTACAACTTTAGGAGTGGTTGCTGAGGAGGATACAGGGGATGTATTGTTATACAGAGATAGTAACTATCGAGGTAATCGACAATAAGGTGGAACGGGACAGCTTAGTAGAACGAGTAGAAGTTCTAGATAAGGTGAAGAATCTACTTTTGTTACCTGAGTTGGAAATGGCTACTACTCAACAGGTTGCGGACTTCTACGGTGTAAATGAAAAAGCTATACGATCAATGGTAGCCGATCACAGAGATGAATTGGAACTAGATGGATATACTACGAAATCAGGGAAAGAAATAAAAGGAAAATTAGATAGTGCCTTAAAGACGCTATCTAAAATAGAACCTAGATTAGGGCATTTCGTTGTAACATACAAAGGCGAAGAAACAAAAATAGCTTACAGAAACGTAGCACTTTTCCCCAAGAGAGCAATCCTCCGAGTAGGAATGTTACTACGTGACTCGGAAGTAGCTAAGGAAGTCCGTACTCAGTTGTTGAATATCGAGGAACATACAGCTACCGAGGTTAAGACATATGAGATCGACTATGAGGTGAAGTTCTAGGGAGAAGCTTTAAAGTTTACGGAACTGTAGAGGATCCATTGTTTCTAGCGAAGGATGTTGCTGAGTGGATTGAGCATAGTAATTTAACTATGATGTTAAAAAGCGTAGATGAGGATGAAAAGCTGGTCGAAACAATGTTTAGTGTAGGTCAAAGAAGAGATGTTACATTTGTTACGGAAGACGGAATCTACGAGTTACTAATGCTCTCTCGTAAGCCGATCGTCAAACAGTGGGAAAAGGAAGTTGAGTTACCTGAGGAGGGTAGCTCTTTTGTTCGTTCTTTGCAGGTATATCTTGTGTCTTATTTTGAAACGTAATTCAATAGGAGGAGTTAACCTTTTGAGATGAGATACTAGCAAGTAGACACTACTATATATATAGAACCCCACAGAAGAGCTACTATGTTAGTAGACGGATAAGGATTGTCCCTTAGTTACTACTATATTAGTAGACAGATAAACAAGGGTACTTGCTTGGTGGTTATCTCTTCCCCCTTTAGAGGTAGCTAGCGAGGAAGAACACTTCACCTCCTATGTAGGACTTCCGTAGAATGATGCGGGGAAACATCCATTTAGGTCATTTTCATCTCTCCAGATGATTGATATCCCAGCTTGGTTTAACTACTGAGCTGGCTCCTTTTTGGATGAACTGCCAATATGCTTATACATTAAACTTTGACAATATAGATTAAAACTAATGAGGAGGAAACCATATGACAATCATGTTCTACATTGATTTAGATGAACTATGTAAGCAGCGAAACAAGACACTTACATTGTTAGCTGAAGAGTCAGGAGTCACAAGAGCAACGCTATCTCGGGTAAAGGCTACAGGGTCAGGAACGCTAGAGACGATCAGCAAAATAGCTACAGCGCTAAAGATTGATGAGCCAGCTAAGTTAATCAAAGTTATGAAAGGTTAAGTACCAAGGAGCCAGCTACACAACTAAGCCAATGGAGATGGTGACAATGAGAAAGACATTTGAGATGAAGATACTTAAGAGACAAAGTGAGCTAGAGTTAAAACTAATGAGGATGGAAGCTGAACATAACATCCAAGTTAGACAGGCTAGGATGGAGAAACACTTTGAATCAATGAAACAACTAATGGGGGTGAAAAGCTAATGGGTAAAACTTACTTGCATTACACTGTGAGGTGGCGCTTCAAGAATACTGATAACATCCTCATAGGTCATCACATTGCAGCTTGTGGAGAAAGCAAGCAAGATGAGCATATCCGGCTCATAAAGGATACTTACAGACAAGTATATGACTCAGGTATTACTTACCTAATTAGTATCGACTGTAAAGAAGTAAGCGAGGGAGAGTACACTCTACTCAAACAAAAACATATGGAGGTGATCTAATGGACAAACAATGGAGCGACTACTTAGTTTGGTGTACAGAGAACGGCTATACAGGGTTAAGTACAGACGAGCAATACAATGAATACTTAGCTGAGACAGGAGAGCCTACAGTGAATGAAAAACTATCTAGAATCGAAGCTAAGAAGCTGGAAGAACTGTTCGAGGATGTAACTGTAAAGGAGAATGTACAAGTTACATTTGATGCTATCAAGATGATTGCTACTGTAGGCGGAGAGATTACTTATACTGACATGGCAAACCTAACAGGGTACAACCTGAGAACTGTAAAGCGCCACGTAGAAGAATTGGTCTCGAAGGGTTACCTTCATATCAAACGAGGGGTGCATGTTAACTCGTATTACATTGGCAATGATATGAGAGCGACCAACAAGCCTAAGAAAAGCATCCGCTTCGTAGATACTTTTGAGTGGGCTAACGGGATCAAGGAAGTTACTGGAGAGGTTACTATCAAGGATGATATTGGTGAGATAAGCGTAACGATGTATAACATTGAGGAGATGCTGGAGAGAACTTCTCAGTTTATGAGAGAGGTAGGCTGTCTTTATCGACATGGTAATAATGTGAAAAAGGTGAGCTAGTAAACAATTAAAAGGGAGAGATGGAGAGAATGACAAATAACTTACAGGTAAATAACCAAGAGGTAAACTTCATTGATAGCTTAGAGGTTGCGAGCATGACAGGGAAAAGACACGATCACCTATTAAGAGATATCGATAATTACATGGGTATATTTTTAACCAACCCAAATTTGGGGACGTTAAATTATTTCCAGAAAGCAACTTACTTAGATCTCAAAGGTGAACCGAGAAGGAAATATCTTCTTACTCGTAAGGGGTGTGAATTGGTAGCTAACAAGATGACAGGTGAGAAGGGTATTCTCTTCACAGTAGCCTACATTGATCGCTTCCACGAGATGGAAAAGGTTATTGAACAGCCGGCTCTACCGACTAGCTACAAAGAAGCGTTATTGCAGTTGGTCGAACAGGTGGAGGCTACAGAGAAACTACAAGCTAAACTAGATGAGCAAGCGCCTGCCATAGCTTACCACGAGAAGGTGCTAGACATCGAAGGGTTTACGACTATGGAGAGTACAGCTAAACAGCTTGGTCTCAGAAGTGCTCAACAATTGAACAACCTACTGAGACAGCTCAAGGTAATCTACTACACGAAGAAAGGCTCGTGGGTTCATACAGCTAAGTATTCATACTTGAAGGATGAAGGCTACATCGGTTACAAGCCTCTAGAGAAAGGTAAGTTACAGATGTTAGTTAGCCAGAAAGGTACACAAGAGATAGCTAGATTAATTGGTATTACTGAATAATCCCCTAACCCTATTGCTTCACAGGCTACCTCTTAGCCGACTCAATACAAACTAAACCCAAACCAAAAGGAGAAGATGACAAATGATGAACACTTTTAAAAACTTATTAGCAGGTAACACGAAGGTAAAGACAGAGGAGCAAGCAAACAAAGAGGTTGAAAAGTTACAAGTTCAAGAGAATGACCTACAAGGAAAACTCCAAGAAACACAAGCAGGACACTCCAAAGTATCAGCCGCACTAGACATTATTTCAGCCAGCCTAATCATTGATGAGACAGACAAGGTAGCTTTAGCCAACAAGAAGAAAGGTGAGGCTAAGCTAGAAGCGTTAACAAAGGAGATCGAATCTACGCAGTCTAAACTTGCAGAGGTTAGCTCGAAGAAGCAAGAAGCGGTTAAGGAATTGTATCGTTCTCGCGGAGAGAAAGCTCGTAAGTACAATGTAGAGCAACGACGCAACATGGTAGTAGCTGGTCGATTCAACAATGTATTCCAATTAGAGGATGCTCTACGATTGGTTACTGTCTATGATGCAAAAGGATATGACTTAGGGGTTGAGTATGGAGTAGGCGCTACAGACAGCTTAGATCCTCGTAGTGAAGATTGGAATTTCATTGCAGATATGAATAAAGAGGATGCAGCTGAGGCAGATAAACAAGCTAAAGTTATTTCTCGAGAGCTAGAAGAAGCTATCTTATCAGTCTTCAAGAAACATAACATTGAGTTAAACGAACAGACGTTGATTAACTTATCTCGCATCTAAGCGAGGTAGGTTTCTATATAAGTAACACTTAGAGTTGGATGCTGAGTTAGTAGCCGCGGAAGCCATTAACACAGGTGGAGGTTGCTAACTCGGTAGATCGGCTCCACCAGAAAGCTACACAACAGATGAACAGCCATAGCTCAGAAGGTGGCTTTCTCATACAGATTAAACAAGCGAGGAGGAAACGAACATGAACCCAAATCAACGAGTAGCACAAATGAAACTAGAGAGAAGATTCAAAGAGTTTAACGAAAAGATTGACCGAATGAACAAACAACTTGAGGAAGACAAGCGAGTATTTGCTGAACAGAAGAAAGCTAACGAGCAGGCTCAGTTTGAGAAGGAATACGATGAGTACCTAATCAGCATCGGCAAGAAAGAAAAGCCTATCGAGATGAGCAAGGAAGACCGAGCTTATTACGATAAGTATATGGCTAGCCTAGGTCTAGGCCAGAGGAAGAAATAATATGGCTAAAAAGAAATTAAGGAAGGATCTCCAAAAGTACATAGACAACATTAAATCAGGTCTAGCTAACGGAAATCTTAAAAAGGATTCTGAGGAGATGGTACTCGTTAAGGAATTTCTTAAGAAGGAGTCGTCTATATGCGGAGCTATCAAGGGTAGCGGAGAAGTGTGTATTCGTATTCCTTCTAATGAGAAGAATTTGCGTTGCTGTTTCCATGGAGGTAAAAGCACAGGAGCAACTACAGAGGAGGGAAAAAACAAAATGAAAGAAAACTTAGCTAAAGGGAGACAGCCTATACATGGGTTGTATCAGAAAGACTTCTTAGCAACATTAACCGAGGAGGAAAAGGACTGGTATAGCGACACTATGGAGTGGTACAAGAACAACTATGAAGGCTTAGATCCACTAGACATTGCTAAACTTGACCTGGCTCTAATCAATACACTGAAGAGTTGGAGAAAGAATGGTAAGTCAATGAGTTATGCAGTCAATGAGAAGGTCTCAATGGTTGACTTTGAGAACAGAGCTATCAAGTTACTTGATGACTTAGGTATGTCTCGTAAGTTCAAGAAGTCTCGTGAGAACTCATCTAACTCTACGAACGTAAATGTATTCAATAGCTTGTTTGATGGGATGGGAAAATAAGAACTAGTGAGGACGGATCTCTCTAGCCTACTTTGCAGGTGGGCTTATTTGTCGTTCTCATAAACATAAGGATGTGATTATCATAGCGAGTGTAATTGATATTATAATTCAAGCTCAAGATAGAGCGAGTAGTCAGTTTAGACAAACCTCATCAGAAGCTAAGAAGATGGCAGCTATCATAGGCGGTATCACGATAGCAGCAAGCGCAATGACTCCTGCTCTGTTAGGTGGACTCGGAGCTGTTGCTTCCTTGTTCGGTACTGCTGGGGTAGCTGCTGCAGGGTTTGGTGCTCTAGCGTTTACTACGATAAGTAAAACTGTAGAGACAGCAAACCAATTAGAGGAAGCCCAACTCAAGGCTAACGCAGCCTTGATAGCAGGTGACACGAAAGGTTATGCCAAACAAATGGCTCTGATACAAGCCATCATGGAAGATCTCACGGAGGAGGAAAAGAAAGCTGTAGTAGCTATCAACAACCTCAGTGATGCTTGGCGAGAGATGGAAAATCAAATGGCTCCTACTACGTTAAACCTCATAGCTAACTCCACAGATTTTCTCCGATTAACAATGACTAAATTGTTCCCTTCTTTCCAAGGGGTCGGACAATCATTCTCCAACATGATAGGCAAAATGAACGAAGGTATCACTCAAGGTAAAGCTGATAAGTTCTTCGAGCATATGAATACTTTTGCGGTTCCGATGTTCGAAATGGTAATGAAGTCTGCCGGTAATATTCTCAAGGGGTTCAGCGACATCATGATAGCATTCACTCCACTAGGTATGGACTTAGGGAATGGCATGGTAGATCTGACTCAGAAGTTCGCTAACTGGGCAGCAGGATTACAATCGAATACAGCCTTCCAAGACTTCGTTAACTTTGTTAAGACGAGTACGCCAGTCATTATGCAATTCATAGGCAACTTAGTGTTGACTCTGTGGGATATCATCCAAGCGTTAGCGCCAGTATCTATACAAGTATTCGAGTTAGCTAATAGATTCATGGAGTGGGCTAGGGAGTCAGGAGCTCTTGATACTGCTTTAGGTCTAGTGAGCGATGCTATCCAGTTCGTAGTAGATAATGCTAATTGGTTAATCCCTCTAGTAGCTGCTCTCTGGGCAGGTTTTAAAACATTCAGCATTCTTATTAGTGTAGCTACATGGATTGATGATACAGGAAAGGCTATCAATAAGGTAATCGAGATAGGTAAATTGTTTGGTTCATGGATACTTGATGCTATCAAGTTGCTAGGTCGGTTGAGTATGACGCTGTTGGCTTCTCCTTGGTTCTGGGTAGTAGCAGCTATTGCAGCAGTGATTGCTATTGGCGTTCTCTTGTATCAAAACTGGGATGAGGTTAAGAAGTATGCTCAAGAGTTATGGGACAAGGTTAAGGATGCTTGGAACGGAATGACTAAGGCTATTGGTGATGCTCATGATCAGATGATTGAAGTTGTTAAGAAGTGGTGGAATGAAACTAAGCAGAAATGGAATGAAACTGTAGACAACGCTAAGGAGAAAGCTCAAGAGATGAAAGACAAGGTAGTTGCTAAGTATGAGGAATTAAAGGCTGCTGCCATCCAAAAACTTACTGAAATCCTAACGGATAACGCTAAGAAGTGGGAAGATCTAAAACAAAAAGCTTCTGATAAAGCTCAAGAAATGAAGCAATCTGTTATAGATAAATATAACCAAATGAAGACTGACGCAACCAACAAACTTGGCGAGATAGTAAACGAAACTAAACGTAAGTTCGATGAGCAGGTTCAAGCTGCTAAAGACAAAGCTAGCTCGTGGGGGAAAGCTGCTGCCGATATGCTTAAGGAGTTTGGTAGTGGAATTAAGAATGGATTTTTTGATGCTAAATGGAAAGTAACTGATGGATTAAACGGCATGGTAGATAAGTTCACTGGGTACTTCCGAGACTTCTACAACTCTGGTAAAGGATTGCTAGGAGAGTTCGTAAGAGGTATAAAATCTAAGTTTGTAGACGCTGCTCAGGCTGTCTCCGATGGTATGGCTAGTATTCGTAAATACTTACCGTTCTCACCAGCAAAGAAAGGCCCACTTAGTGACCTAGACAAATCAGGTGAAGCATTCTTCCCTACGTGGTACGAAGCTGCATTAACACAAGTGAGATCAATGGAACGTGCTGTAGGAGGTGCCTTTAAAGGAGTTGCTAACGAGGCTAATGTAGCTCTAGCGGGTACAGGCTTGGAGGCATTCACCGGAGGAAAGACGGCTATCACAGTTACCCACAAGCACGAGCATACTGTCTCTGGTGAGGTAGGCGTGAATGGAGAACAACTCAAGGCAACTGTGGAGCAGAGAGTCGCAAGAACAGCTTATGAGCAAGGCTTAAGCGGAATGGACTACGCAGGTTTACAGCAATCAATTAGAAAATACTAAGGAGACTTCGGTCTCCTTAGTTATTAAAAGGAGCGATGGACAATGAATTACTTTTGTATAGAGGTAGTTTACAAGCAAAACAATGAGAGATTCCTAGATAGCCGTATGTTCCAAACTGAGGACGATATCAACGAGACGATGGAAGTCTACTCAGTGGCAACCAAACGAGCATACGAGAAAGCATTCGTTATTACTCAGTGCGATCTCATTAGTGTTACTCCTAGAGGAGTAAGTGAGATTGAATACAAAAGACACGCACTCTCCAGAGAAGGTAAGCGAGACCTTAACCTACAGAAAAGAGGTGTTAGACGGTGAATTACTACCAAGTGAATGTTAACTTTATTGAGAACGGCGAACACATGGAAACTCAACAGTGTGTGGCTATGGAGGGTAACCCAGTCTTAGCGGCGGTACAATTGAGAGGGAACACGGAGAGGCTAGTGAGGGAGTCTATCGAGCCGCTAGGAGGAACGCTCAGCAGTGTTCGTACTCGTAAGGTATCAAGAAAGTATTTTGAATCCAACAAAGAACTAGTAATCCTAGAGGGAGGTCATTAATATGGCTACAGTGGTTGAAGTGAAGCTGACTAAGTAGTGCTTGTTTGCTTCGGTAACTTCTACGCCGTAATCGATGTGGTGCTATAAGAGATGAACTAATGAATCTAATTCAATCAGAGGAAGTGATCTAATGTGGTCAAACTAGAACACAGGTTTAAGAGTCTGCTAGAGGAAGAGGACAGGAAGGCAGAAGAGCAGACTCGTAAGAAGAACAATAGTGGCCTCAAGAAGCTAGGCTTTCCTCCGGATAACAAGTGGGATGTAGTTAAGTCCTACTTGTATATCTATGGTGGGATGTTCCTGCTAGCTGGTGCTGTATGGTTTGGAGGAGCTATATTGTTTGCTGTTGTACTCGTTCTCTATGAGTTAGCCGTAGGAGTGTGATGAGATGGACAAACTAGCTATAGCGGTATTCCTGTTAGGATTTGTGTACGCTTTAGTGAGGAGTTTATAAGAGGAGGTAATGTCGATGAGTGATCTCCACAGAGGAGTCTTGAAAGGCGCATTCTTTAATACTGTCTTTTGGATAGTTTTCATATGGCTGTTTGGTTAACTGAGGTAGCTTCTATCCCGAGGGGCTACCTATTTTTATGGCTAGAGGGGTAGGTGTCTATGGGGAATGTAGACTTTTAGAGAAAATACATATTGGTAACATCGGGTGTAACCTCAGTAGGCTGTTCTCATAAAGGGTATTCACATGAATACAAATTATAATTTCAATTACCGTAATGATATCGATAAGGAAAAAAACAAAAGAGCCGACTCAATGAGAGCCAGCTCGAGGGGGAGTGTCCTAGAGATTTTAGTTTCTTCCCCCTTAGTTATTATCTTCTCGATCCCACACTCTTAGTTTACCTTTTTCGAATACCATGACTGCAAAGTCAATCTCGCCAGTTTCCTCACCGTCACCATCGTAGGTTACGTCTGTGTAGCCGTTAGAGCTGGTACGCTCTCCGTTGCCGCCCACAAGATCAGCAACCTCTGAGAGTGTCATCCCTTCCTCTAAGGAATTGTATTCCTCTTCGGAGATTGTTGAACTGTTGCAGGCACTCAGTAGGATAATGCTGGACAGGAAAACAACCATTCGTTTTTTTCTTCATTGGTATTCCTCCTCAGTTAATTCGTTTAAATTAAAACTAAGAGTTTTAGAGATTTTGCCAGCTCGTAAGATAACTACATACGTAAGGTCTAGTTGGAATGTATCCACTTTGCAAACTTTATTAGTGATACGAGATAGTGAGTCTTGGAAGTTGGACACTAAAGTATCGATCTCCTCCATAGCGATATCTAAATTAGTCGGTTGAATAGTATTTGTTGTCATAATAAATCTCTCCCTTTAGTTTTTATTTGTATACACGAGATAGGTAATACTTACAGGTGTACAATCATGAGTGAAACGATGTAACCAGCTGTGTAAAGAAAGCTTATGCTGCCGCCAGCTACCAAGGTTGACGTAACCCACTCTTTAGGTTTCAACTTATTCGCCTCCTGTGAGGTCGAACCTTTACAGCTATTCCTGCTCGTGATACTATAGGGAGGAAAGAGCCTTATAGGTTCGACTGAATTGCGTAGCCTTGTTCGGTATACTCGCCAAAGTATAACTACCGAGTAGGGCTATTTTGTTTTGTGTAGTTCTAGGTTAGTCGGTTAACTTCTTACCAGCATACATTCGAGTTAACATTTTATCGATTTTATTAGCTTTATCTACTGTGTTAATCTTGTTGAGTTGATTAAAAGCTGTATAAAACCTCTTAGCGTCCTCGATGGATTCCAGCTCATAAAAGTCTTTGACTTTACCGTAAAACTTTTGTTGCTTACTTTCCAATTTCCTTGCTCACCTCATTCCCTGAGTGGCTTAATTACATATTAATTAAAAGTTCTAGAACCGTCAATACTTTTTCAGGAAGTTTTTTAAATCCATTTCTTTGACTCACAATTTATCCTTACAACCAATTATATTAGCTACCTATTTTGGGTTACAAAAGTAAGCTTGAATAAGTTTAAAGTTATTTAGAGTGCGTACGAGCTTATTACACGTTACATAACTTGTTTAGGTGCAAACGTAATAAGTTGGATAATAAAAACTCATACAAGGGAAACTGGAGCTTCGTTTTATGAGGTGGCTCGAAAATGGAGATGTTATTTTACATCATATGGCATTCAATCGAGCATATACCTAATCAGTTGCCAGACCCTTAGACACAACCCACCGAGGACTATCTCTAAATTGCATAATCGTACAAGAACCAGATGTAATGCCACCCTTGGTAATTAATCGGGTATAGCTAAATAGAGATACCTCCTATGTTAAAGAGTTATAGGACAGCAACCAGATAGGAGGGATTATTCTCTACAGTAATACTACTGAAGGAAGTTGAAAAGTTTGCATTTAAGAGATCGCTGAATAGTAGATAGCTTCTGAGCCAGAACTCCATAGAAATAACCATTGAAATCACGTACACGTTTAACTTTGCTAGCAAGAATGCTAGCTCGTAACCCTGAGATAGCTACCTCTACAGTATTAACTAAATCGGGTGCATACTTTCGAGCAGCTAATTGAACACGACTCCATAGCTTGTACACCTCAGTTGCATCAAAGTAGGAGATAGCCAAGCTAGCGAACTCGGGGGGAACATCAGCAGCAATTAAGTCATCTATGCCTAGATCGTCTACGTATGTATTATCTTTAGAGTTTTTAGTTTTGTAAGTAATTGTATCTGTATGAGAAGGATGCTCCTCAATGTACTCAGGAGTAGGCTCTGCAGCTTCCTCGCAAGGTGACTTAGCAAGGTGACTCTCATAGGGATTGATCACTGTTATTGAAGCGCTATAGCCACCCTTAACAGGCTTGAATTGGTTGATACGAGTAATAATTCCTAGCTCAGATAAAACCTTGAAAGCGCGCTGTATAGTGCGTTTAGAGTAACCAGTGAGATCAGCTAAAGAGTCTACTTTGAGGTAGCTAACTCCTATGAATTTGCATGAGTAACAAGCAAGTTTCCATAACACTGTGTACTCTGATTCTTTAAGTTTGTACGCTGACAGGTATTCACTAATAGAATTGTCCATCTCAGTAATCGAATTAAAAGATTGATATTTTCGTAGTTCCTTCATAGTAAATAATCTCCTTAATAGGAGCTACTTGCAGAGTGTATCTTAGGGTAGTACAATATAAGCAAATAGCTCCATAGTTATTTTGTGAAAGAGTCCTGTCTGGCCGCCAAACTAGAGCAGGGCTCTTTTGTGTTTACTTATAGGTCAAACTTATTGAGAGGGTTATACTTATTGTTGGATTCAGCTAATGAGTTACCGAAAGCATGTAGGTAAACTTCAGTAGTTCTTATCTGGGAGTGATGCATAAGCTTACTCAAGGTGTATATATCCATGCCAGCTCTTAAACAGTTGCTCGCATAGGTATGCCTAAACATGTGAGCTGTAGTTTTGAAACCCATGCGTGAAGACAATCTGGTGAACATTAACTTGACAGCGTTCACCGTGAGTGGGTTACCTCTGTGGTCATTAAACACATGAGCAGGCAACTTAATGTAGTACTTCTCGCAGAATAATCTCCACTCGTACAACTCCCGAGCCACCTTATCCGTTAACGGAGTAGACAGGCTCTTACGATTCTTCCCGAAGATAGTGGTAGTCTTATTGAGTAGATCCACGGAATCCCACCTCATGGATACCAGCTCGCCTAGTCTTATGCCTGTACCAGCGAGGACGACTATCACGGTATGACCTCTGTAGCTATACAACGTGTTTTCTCGAGAACGCATTCTCCTGTAGTATCTAAGTATTTGCTTTATCTGTTCATCGGAGTACACCTTGATGGTCTTGTCCGTCTTAGCAGGCTTAATCTTGTTAGTGGGATTGCTACGGATCTCTATAATGTCCTCATCCTCTAGGTATCTAAAGAATGTTTTCAAGTGCTGGAGCTTACCATTACGAGTAACTACTGTGTTTCCTCTCTCCTTGGAACAGTAGAGGAGGTAGCCCTTTATAACTTGTGGAGTAATATCTTCGATGTTAATAATCTCCTTCTCAGCGACGAGCCAGCGAGAAAACTCATTGAGTGTATCTCCATAGCTCTGTATTGTCCTAGGAGCTAGCCCACTGAGTTCTTTATCCTCTAGATAATCCTTAATCATAAATCTAAGTAGTGCCATTTAGTTTCCCCCTTGAGTACGCACAAAAAGACCACCTCCATAGGCTACTTGTGAGTAACCTAGAAAGTGGTCTCTTGTGAGAATATTGTTTCTGTCATAGACAACCATTCAGCTTGACCTTGTGAGGCTTGTCCTGCCTCGGGTGAATTAACTCGCCTGTCCTACCATAGCGGATAATGAATTTTCAGCGGAAGTAGAGGCGGATGCGATGATCACGCCGTCTTTTTCAATATAGTATGTGCGTCCTGTATTCGTTTCGATAGCCTGCCTTAATATTTTCTCTGATTCATTGGTAGTCGGAAATTCAGCAATGTCACTTCGTAATTTCATAATTCGTTCTATATCATGGAGTGACGCAAGTTTAATCGTTTCATGAATAGGCGTGTCAGGTAAGTTGTTGTCATTTAGACATTCACAAAAATACATTTCATTTTTGATGCCTAATTGTAGACTTGGAGCAGTTTCAAACTTTTCTACAATAGTTGACTTACCAGAGAGTTTAAGTGGCTTATATGCGGAAAGAAGTGCCTCATAATCAGTGGTAACAAAGTCTTCTTTACTATATGGTATAAATGAATCGTGGAATCGGAGTAAAATTGATTTTAATGTTCCATTCTCTTTAAATACTCCCCATAGTTCTTGAAAATCTGTGTCATAACCGAAAGCTTCAATATCTCCAATAATAAACAAGTTAAGGGCTGCTTCTTCTTTTAGGTAAGCGAATACTTGTTCATGATCTTTCTTTGTTAATTTTCGCATCATAACGAATCGACCTCTTTTTTATTTTTCTAAATATTACAACTTAAGTTTTTTGAAATCAATATTAAATTTTATGTTTAGTTCACAAACTTTCGGAAAAACTAGGAAAGATATGACAAAGGAGGTTATGAACGGTGGATCATCCAATTCAAGGGTTAATGAAAGCAGCAATGGAAAATTTAAAAGAAATGGTTGATGTAAATACGATTGTTGGAGAGCCTGTTCAAACGGCTGACGGTGGTGTGGTGTTAACGGTTTCTAAAGTAGCGTTCGGTTTTGGAGCAGGAGGTTCTGATTTCCAAACGAATGATGGACAAAGAGCAAACGGTAACGCTGCATTTGGTGGCGGTAGCGCGGGTGGTGTTTCTATTACACCAGTAGCATTTCTTGTGGTGAATAAAGATGGAGTAAATATTCTTCATCTACAAAATGCGACACATTTAGCAGAAAAAATGATTGAATTAGCTCCACAAACAATTGATAAAATTCAATCGATGTTCCAAAAAGAAGAAAAGAAAGAGGGAAATCATCATCCTCAAAACCCAGATGAAATCCTTTAAAAACGCCTGCTTATGAGCAGGCGTTTTTTCTTGTAATCACTATGTAATAAAACACATGAAATTGTAAATAGTTTTTGAAGTTTTTTCTATGTTTCTAAAATTTTTCATGTTAAAATATGCTATAGAATTGAAACATATAAAACGAAGGTGGCTAGGTGCTTTGTCTGGAGGATCTGACCAAGTAAAGAATATGATATATATTAATGGTAATCGTCGAGGTCATTGTTTTATTACATCAGGAATTACGTTTAAAGAGTTTGCGAGTAACATCCCTTCACCGCTTCATCAAGTGTTGCTTTTGAAGCACAACTTTGAATGGACGGATTTTCATTATCATACTTTATTTGAATATGTTGAGGAAGAAAATATACATAAGTTAATTCAAGCAGAGATTGATGAATTTGATGAATTTTGTTGGGTAGATTTTGATGATGCAAGCGATTTAGATGAATTAGAGCCGAAAGAAATTGCAGAATTATTATATTTGGCTCACAAAAAAGAACCACTTGCAAGAACATTCTTTCCGCTGTTGAAAAATCGATTTGTTTATTTTTCACATGATGACGGATGGTACAACAAAGTGTATTATCGTAGAATTGCTGATTTTGTAGGAATGTTAAGTAAAGTCATTCCGTATAAACTCGGTGCTTTCGGTAAGAAACGTTTTTCTTTCTTCCAAAAATCAAAAATTTTCCCAGCAATTTCAAAAGAATTGATCATGGGACTGATTCCACTAATGGAAGATGGTCTTTACATAGATCTAGCAGGGAAGATTGAGTCAAGAAGAGGTCTTGAAATTCCGGTATATGTAGTTGGTTCGTATGAAAGTACGGATGAGGTGTTAGATAATATCGATGAATTGAAAGAGGAAGCAACAGAAACAGGTTGGCTCATTTTTGATAAGAAAGAACAAGAGTGGCAATGGGTTGTTGACTAAGAAAACTTGGCGTATGAAGTCAAGTTTTCTTGTCATTTGAAAGGAGTACAAATGAAGAAATATTATACAATTGTGGGTATTATAAGTATTATTCTCGTGGCAATATTACTTATAACTTGTCCGAAAGAATCAGATTTTAAAGTGTATGTAGAGGATAAGTATGCGTTGAATTGTAATGAGAGTAGTTTTGAATGCACGCAAAATGTAGATGGTAAAAAAGAAAAACTACAATTTGAAAGTACAGATGCACGAAATGGTGTATTCTTTATGACTGTAAAGCAAACATTTAAAACAGAAGCTGGTGTTTCAAAAGAATATAGCGGAGTAGGAATGTTTGGTACATTTCTTTTTGTTTCAGAGAAGACTTTCTAGTAATAGAAGGTCTTTTTTTTATGCTTATGTTCATATAGATGAAGTAAGACAAGCATAGGAGGGATAGCGATGAAGAACACATGTATCGTTTGCGGTGGTGAGGAGTTTTTTTCCTCAACGTTATATGCACGTACGAAACAAGATTGGGCATATGCACCAAACATGTATCGATTTGAAAAAGTATTTATTGAGCATCGAGATGAAGAAAATTATCCAGTGTTTCAAGAAATTACAGCGAAACATTGTTGTGGATGCGGTCATATTATGTTGTATCACGAATGAACACACCAAGTATAACTTGGTGTGTTTTTTTAAAACGCTGACAAAGCAAGCGGATAAAGTAAAGTAAATAAAACAGAAAAACTACCAAAACCAATTGCTGTATATCCAAGTGTTCTTGCTCCGAAATTGACAGCTAATAAGCCAACTAAAATTGCTAGGGAGCCGAGCGTAACGGGATAAAAAGCAATGGAGAATAACGAAAGAAATAAAGCGACATAGCCTACCATTGCGCCGGTATTTGTACCTTCTATCTCATTTGCAATTTCTTTACGCTTATGTCTAATTGGAATGCCAGCTGGTGATATTTCAGCAGCATACTCTTCGTTTTTTTCACCACTTTTAAAATGATGATTTCTTTTTCTTCGCATGTACATCCCTCTCTTTCAATTGGGTGTATCTATAGTATCTTTCAAAATGAGAAGAGCATGAGTATGAGTTAAACCCAAGTAAAGCAAAAATTGGAGAATACGCATTCCATCGTTAACATATCCATCTCCTAGTGAAGATAAAGTGTGGGATTTTTTCCACTAGGACTGATTATCAGCCAGCAACAATTGGATTTTTATGAGCAGTTCTCTCCCATTAACTGGTCCGCATCCATTGAATTTTGAGGTAGGTATCTTACTGCAAGCGGGATAAAACAGGAATTTTGGAAAATGATGTAGAATGAAATGAATGATAATACGTGAAGGTAGGGGAATGTATGACGAAATTTAATTGGCATGAATCAGCAGAAAAGAAATGGGATAGTAGTGCAGAGTTTTGGAATCAAAATAGTCAAGAGATGTGGGACAGCGGGAGTAGGAGCACAATTATTCCGTTTTTTGAACAATACGTGAAGAAAGAAGCACTAGTGCTCGATGTTGGTTGTGGTGATGGGTACGGTACATATAAATTAAGTCGCGCAGGCTATAAAGCAGTGGGAGTAGATTTATCGGAAGTGATGATTCAAAAAGGTAAGGAACGCGGAGAAGGACCGAATTTATCTTTTATAAAAGGAGATCTTTCTGCATTACCATTTGAAAATGAGCAATTTGAATCAATTATGGCAATTAATTCTTTAGAATGGACGGAAGAGCCATTACGAGCGTTAAATGAAATAAAGCGTGTGTTAAAGAAAGATGGATATGCATGTATTGCAATTTTAGGACCGACAGCAAAGCCACGAGAGAATAGTTATCCTCGCTTGTACGGAAAAGACGTTGTTTGTAATACAATGATGCCTTGGGAATTTGAACAGTTAGCGAAAGAACAAGGTTTTAAAGTTGTAGATGGCATCGGCGTATATAAGCGCGGAGTAAACGAGAAGATGTTAGGTCAACTACCTACAGAGTTGCAACAATCGTTAACATTCTTATGGGTATTTATGTTAAAAAACGTATAAAGAAATGAAAGAATTTTTAGGAGGTAAATAAGTGCAGAAAATACAAAAAACTGATACAATATCATCAGAACCAATTAAAGGGGGACTAGGGTATATGACAACTACTACAACAGTGAAATCCGATATTGAAATCGCACAAGAAGCGAGTATGAAGAAGATTCAAGAAATTGCAGCTGATTTAAATATTTTAGAAGATGAATTAGAGCCATACGGGCATTATAAAGGTAAGTTATCTCTTGATATTTTTAAGCGCTTACAAGATGAGAAAGACGGTAAAGTTGTTTTAGTAACAGCAATTAACCCAACTCCAGCTGGAGAAGGTAAATCAACAGTAACAGTTGGTTTAGGTCAAGCTTTTAACAAAATTGGTAAGAAAACAGTAATTGCACTTCGTGAACCATCTCTTGGACCGACGATGGGATTAAAAGGTGGAGCAGCAGGTGGCGGTTTTTCACAAGTCGTACCAATGGAAGACATTAACCTTCACTTTACTGGAGATATCCATGCGATCACAACTGCCAATAACGCATTAGCAGCGTTTATTGATAATCATATCCAACAAGGAAACACACTTGGAATTGATACGCGTAAAATCGTTTGGAAACGCTGCGTTGACTTAAATGATCGTGCCCTTCGTAACGTAGTAATTGGTCTTGGTGGACCTGTACAAGGTGTACCACGTGAAGACGGTTTTGACATTACAGTAGCATCTGAAATTATGGCCGTGTTCTGCCTTGCAACAGATATTCAAGACTTAAAAGCACGTTTATCTCGCATCGTAGTTGCCTATAACTTTGTAAATCAACCTGTAACGGTTAAAGATTTAGGTGTAGAAGGTGCGTTAACACTATTATTAAAAGACGCATTAAAGCCGAACTTAGTACAAACGTTAGAAAATACACCAGCTATCATTCATGGCGGACCATTTGCGAATATCGCTCACGGTTGTAACAGTGTTATCGCTACAACAATGGCAGCAAAATTAGGTGATTATGTTATTACAGAAGCTGGATTCGGTGCTGATTTAGGCGCTGAGAAGTTTTTAGATATTAAAGCTCGTGCAGCTGGCATTAAACCAGAAGCAGTTGTTATTGTTGCGACGATTCGTGCGCTTAAAATGCATGGCGGCGTTGCAAAAGATCAATTAAAAGAAGAAAATGTAGATGCATTAGCAAAAGGTATGGAAAACTTACAGAAGCATGTTGAAACAATTCAAAGCTTCGGTGTGCCTTTCGTAATTGCAATTAATAAATTCATTACAGATACAGATGCAGAAGTTACATACTTACAAGAGTGGTGTAATGAGCGTGGCTATGCAGTATCCTTAACAGAAGTTTGGGAGAAAGGTGGCCAAGGCGGAGTTGACCTTGCTGAAAAAGTACTAAAAGAAATCGAAAAAGGTGAAAACAACTACGCACCACTTTATGAATTAGAATTACCCTTAGAAGAAAAAATTCGTACAATTGCTCAAAAAGTATATGGCGCAAAAGATATTGAATTTGCTCCGAAAGCACGTAAGCAATTAGCTCAATATGAAGGAGAAGGTTGGAGTAACCTACCAGTTTGTATGGCGAAAACACAATACTCTCTTTCTGACGATGCAACAAAATTAGGTCGTCCATCTGACTTTATTGTTACAATTCGTGAGTTAAAACCATCTATCGGTGCAGGTTTTATCGTTGCGTTAACAGGTACAATGTTAACAATGCCAGGTCTTCCAAAACAACCAGCAGCACTTCAAATGGATGTAAATGAAGATGGAAAAGCAGTAGGTTTATTCTAAAAGGTTGTAATTCATCTCGTTTATCTGTAAACTATATATACATCAAGTGGCGCCTTTCCATCGAAAGGCGCCTGTTTTTTGGAGGAAATTATGTTTGATCCAACTGCTTTTGACAATTTAAAAGTAATCGTAGAAGGTGCTGTGTATGATTTTGATCTACATGGAGATATTCTTGTAACAGATCGAAAAGATATGATGGATCTTGCTTCATTAAGTCGTATATATCATATCTCATTTCAATTAACAGAACCGTTTGAACCATTAGTAGAAGCAACATTTTCATTATCTGTGGATGCAAAGAACTTGTCTGGTGAAATACTAGAAGTGCCTCAGTTTACACCAGGTTGTGAAATGAAGCTAGCATTTTCATTCCCGTTAGAACAACCAGAAGTAAAATGCGAAGAAATTGAAACATTAATGCGTTCTATATGGGGAAAAGAAAGAATGATTATGCAGAAAGTTTCATACGAATATAATAAGCAAGCGATTTCATATCATAATAAGGTAGAGGTTCTATTTCAAAAAGCGATTACAGAAGACCATGTTGATGATTTAATAGCTGTTATTTCACACATGATAGAAACGGTGCGAACAATACAGCATTTTCTTCAAAAATAGAGATAAAGGAGAAAAACAAATGATAAAAGATATGCAACCATTTTTACAACAAGCTTGGGAGAAGGCTGGTTTTAAAGAGTTAACTGAAATTCAAAAACAAGCGATTCCAACTATTTTAGAAGGACAAGACGTTATAGCTGAATCTCCAACTGGAACAGGAAAAACATTAGCGTACTTATTACCACTTTTACATAAAATTAATCCTGAAGTAAAACAGCCACAAGTTGTTGTTTTAGCTCCAACACGTGAACTTGTAATGCAAATTCATGAAGAGGTTCAAAAGTTTACAGCAGGAACTGAAATTTCAGGTGCATCTTTAATTGGTGGTGCAGATATTAAGCGCCAAGTTGAAAAATTAAAGAAACACCCAAGAGTAATTGTCGGTTCACCAGGCCGTATTTTAGAATTAATTCGTATGAAAAAGCTAAAAATGCATGAAGTAAAAACAATTGTATTTGATGAGTTTGATCAAATTGTAAAGCAAAAAATGATGGGCGCAGTGCAAGATGTAATTAAATCAACGATGCGCGATCGTCAATTAGTATTCTTCTCGGCGACAATGACAAAAGCGGCAGAAGATGCGGCACGTGATTTAGCAGTGGAACCACAATTAGTACGTGTAACACGTGCAGAATCAAAAAGCTTAGTTGAGCATACGTATATCATTTGTGAGCGACGCGAAAAAAATGATTACGTAAGAAGAATTATGCATATGGGCGATGTAAAAGCAGTTGCTTTCTTAAACGATCCATTCCGTTTAGATGAAATTACAGAGAAATTGAAATTCCGTAAAATGAAAGCGGCGGCTCTTCATGCAGAAGCAAGTAAACAAGAGCGCGAAGCGACAATGCGTGCTTTCCGCGGAGGGAAATTAGAAATTCTACTTGCTACTGATATTGCAGCGCGCGGTATCGATATTGACGATTTAACACATGTAATTCATCTAGAGTTACCAGACACAGTAGACCAATATATTCACCGCTCAGGACGTACTGGACGTATGGGTAAAGAAGGAACTGTCGTATCTCTTGTAACTCCACAAGAAGAGCGCAAATTACTGCAATTTGCGAAAAAACTAGGCATCGTATTTACGAAGCAAGAAATGTTCAAAGGATCATTCGTAGAAACGAAACCGAAAGCACCAAAGAAAAAGAAACCAGCATTTACTGGGAAGAAAAAGCCTAGATAAATGATGGAGAAGGCGTAACTATTTGTAGTTACGTCTTTTTTGTTTGTAAACAAGTGATAATGGGAATTGTATTAGTGTTTTTAATGTGCCTATCATATATATGCTTCTACTGGGAGTATCGAAAAAAGGGTAGTTTATTTATTTGGTTTATACGAGGAAATAATATAAAAAAGTCGAATATTAAAATGATGCGAAATAATAAAAAGAAGGTACATATATGGATAGGAAATTAGGAATGTTTTTGAATACAAAATATATTGAAGTAAACGAAGGAATAAAAAAGGCGAGAGAATGGGGGTTAGAATATATTCAATTATATGCTATGAATCCGACTTTCAACTTAGCTAACATCTCAAAGATACAATGGAATACATTAAAAGAAAACTTATCTTTTAATGAGATTCAAGTCCCGTCATTAGCAATTAGCTTCGGAGAAAATGGAATAATAGGAACTGAAGCTGAATGTGTAATAGAGAGTTTTAAATATATTACTGATAAAGGGTTAAGGTTAGGAGCTAACATAGTAACAGCCCATATTGGGAAAATCCCTGATGATGAAAATAGTGAGTACTATGATAAAATGCTACGTGTTTGTAATGAAATAGGGGACTTAGCGTTCAGATTTGGAGGATTCTTCGCCATTGAGACGGGATCTGAAAAAGCAATAGTATTAAAACGATTTTTAGAAACTGCAAACTCGAAAGGACTAGCTGTTAACTTTGACCCAGCAAATTTAATAAGTGATGTAAATGAAAATCCGTTAGAAGGTTTATTACTATTAAAAGATTATATAGTACAAACTCATATTAAAGATTGTAAAGAAGTGAAAAGTAATAGTTCAAGTAAGTATATAGAAGTAGCAGCAGGGAATGGTGAAGTAGATTTCGATATATTCTTCAAAGTATTAGATAAAATTGGATTCGACGGATATAACATGATTGAAAGAAATGATTATTTTGATGAACTGGATGGGATGAAACAGTCGATAAATTTTGCAAAGAAGTACATACCAACTCAAAAGGAATAACGATAGTATTTGTAGAAAGCTACATAGAATATAAAAACCATTAGGGGGAAATGTAATGATCCATAAAGTAGGACAAATTATGTTATATGTAAATAATCAAGATGAGGCAGTAAATTTTTGGACGGAGAAGGTAGGGTTTCATGTAGTTGCAGAGGAAGATAATAAGCAAGGAATGAGATGGATTGAAATCGCTCCGAAAAGCGGTGCAGAAACGAGCATTATATTACATAATAAAGAAGTTATTTCGAAAATGAGCCCAGAATTGAATCTTGGTACACCGTCCCTAATGTTCTTCTCAGAAAATCTTGATCAATTATATACAGATTTAACAAATAAAAATGTTACTGTTGGAGAAATGGTAACCATGCCTTCTGGTAAAGTGTTTAACTTTGCTGATAGCGAAGGGAATTATTTTGCGGTTATGGAGAAGAACCAATAATAATATTGCTATGTGAAAATCCCCCTCAAATATATTTGAGGGGGATTAAATTTTTGAAGTGGATTTTTCATTAGAGAGTTGTTTAATAAAAAATACTCCTTTTTCAATAGCTGTCTCAATATAGCCAACGATTTGGTCAAACGTAAATACCTGTAAGTCTTCATGCAAATGTTGCTTTGGATATAACATATCTTCAAAAAGATACTTTCGAAATTCTAAAACGTTTTCTTTAGAAACCTCTTCAATATCCACAATGTGAGCCTCTTGATTGAGAAGAGAGAAAAGCTGTTGTTCTTGATCGTAATGATGAAGCAACTTTGCATTTAACAATTTAAAATCGTTATAGTACAGGGGTGCGATAGTTTCGTCATTCTCTATTCTATTTTTTAGCCAAGGTAGAAAAAATCCACTTAGCCAATTATCATCGGCAATGAGGTGGGTATAATAGCCTAAAATAAATGGGGAATCTATATGTGATTCATATTTATGAAAAAATGAATCATAATCTATTCTTCTCGTATAGTTCTTCGTTGTACCGGTATAAAAATGTGAGGTTCCTTTTTCTTTTTTTGAATGAACAGCATCAGGGGCTACAGCTCCAAGTAAGAAAGAAGTCTTATCGTGAATTGATAGTTTCTCAGCAATACCACTAGCGATAATAACATGCATAATTCGTGATCCCATGAATGCCACCTCTGTTTCCAGTATTCATTTCAGGAAGAGGACTAAACAGTTAGTATTACTTTCCCTGTACTTTTTCTACTTTCGACCCATTCATGTGCTTTCCCTGCATTTTGAAGTGGAAAAGATTTCGTAGACTTAATTTGTAAACGTCCGTCACGCAAATAACGGAAAACTTCATTTGCAGTTTCTTGGAGCAGTTCAGGACGCTTTTTTCGTGTGGTTCCAAAGCTAAAACCGAGTATAGAGCGACAACTTGCATGTAAATCTTTCGTTTGAAAGTTACCAATTTCACCGCTAGCATTACCGAAATGAACGAGGCGACCGTAATCAGCAAGGCAGTTTAAACTTCTTTCAGAAACAGTTCCAGAAATAGAGTCCAAAATGATATTCACTCCTTCTCCGTTTGTCAGCCCATTGACTTTCTCTACAAAATCTTCAGCTTGATGACAAATTACATAATCAGCTCCAGCATCTAAAGCAATTTCTTTTTTTGCTTCACTTCCGACAGTGCCTATAACTGTCCTAGCCCCTAATAGTTTAGCAAGTTGAATAGCAGTAGTGCCAATTCCGCCAGCAGCTGCATGAATGAGTACAGATTCACCTTGTTGAATCCTTGCAACATTTGCGAGTAAATTATAGCTTGTAAAAGATACGATTGGACAAGCGGCTGCAGTTTGAAAGTCAACTTCATGGGGTAATACGAAAGTAAGATTTTCATTTGCAACAACGTATTCTGCGTAAGATCCATTTTGAGGAAAAGCAATGACACGTTGTCCAGGGTGAATATTTTTCACATGAGAACCGACACGTTCTACAATACCAGTGGCATCTATACCTGGAATAAAAGGTAGTGCTTTATTTCCTTTTTTACCATAACGTGATTTAATATCAGCGAAATTTACACTAGTAGCAACAACGCGAATTAAAACTTGATCTTCTGAAATAGCCGGTATATCCAAATCTGTATATTTCATCACTTCAGGACCACCGAACGACGTTACAACGATAGCTTTCATCATATATCCTCCTAAATTTGACTATATAAATTATTTTAAATCTTTATCAGAAATTGGAAAAATATATAATAGTTATGTGTGGTTATAAGTGAAGCTTATGAACTCAATGAATCATAATATTAATTTATATAAAAAAACTTTAAAAAAATCGAACGAAATATGAATTACCTGCCAATATATAGTGTAAGACAAAGGAGGGCTGGAATATGAAGGGTGAAATAGATTACGCACATTTAATCCAATTAACTTTATCAGGAAATAAAGAAGCATATAGCAAGTTGTATGATAAAACGATTCAAGAAGTATATAAAACAGCACATTTTTTAATTGAAGATAAAACGGATGTAGATGATGTCGTTCAAGAAATATACATACAACTATATGAATCGCTTCGTAAGTATGATAGCGAGAAGCCATTTCGTCCTTGGCTAATTGGACTTGCGATTAAACAAATTCATTCATATAGAAGAAAGAGGTGGATGCGACTACGCATTATAAAAAAAGCAGACGAGCAAAGAAAACCAGTACAAATTGATTTTTCTAACGCTGTTGTAAGTAAAATATCAAACCAAAAACTAATTGAACTCATTCATAAATTACCGTATAAATTGAAACAAGTTATTATCTTAAGATACTTACACGATTATTCACAAGAAGAAGTAGCACAAATATTACATATTCCAATTGGTACAGTGAAATCTAGAATTCATGCGGCATTAAAGAAACTACGTCAAAAAGAGCAAGTAGAAGAAATCTTTTTAGGAGAGGTAGGGAATGTGAAATGAGTTTAGATTGTAGAGTTAGGGAATCTATACAAGAAGAAGCAAAGGGTATTGTTGCCCCGCCGGATTTAAAAGAAAAAGTAATTGTACAAATAAAAATGAAGCACGGGCGGAGTAAGAGGAAGAAACGCCTTATCGCAGGAGTACTTGCAGCAGCTCTTTTAATCCCGACGACTGGTTTTGCGTATCAATCTATTATGGCGGATGGTATATACGGATCTTTCGAGAATTTAAAAAAACATGCCGGAACGATGACATTAGAGGCGTATATGCGTTTTAGTGCAAAATTATCAGAGGCAAAAAATGAAATGGGTGCGAAAGAATATGAAGAGTTTACAAAAGAACTAAAAAAATTAACAAATGCAAAGCTTGCATACGGAGATTCGAACGGTAATATTGATTATGATCAATTATCACCAGCAAAAAGAGAAGAAATGAAAAAGGTAAGTATGGGTCTTCAGCCATACTTTGATAAATTAAATGGTCATAAGTCTAGTAAAGAAGTATTAACACAAAAAGAGTTTGACCGTTATGTGGAAGCTTTAATGACATATGAAATCGTACAAGTGAAGACAAAATCAACTGGTGGGATGAAAGTAGAAGAAGTACCTGAGGCGTACAAAGAAAGATTTATTCAAGCGGAGCAGTTTATGGAGTATGTAGATGAAAAGGTGAGATAAGTAAAAAGCTCAATGCTTTAGCTTTGAGCTTTTTTATTAAAACAAAAAAAGAGTGTTCAATTATATTTTTTCATATTTGCAGTATCTTTTTGTATAAAACAATCTAAAAGGGAATAACCAGCTATTAAACTAATTATCGTAACAAAAGTTGTATTTATTAGAATAATATTAACTAAATAAGGTAGGTATTCTGCAAGTGGTGAAAAGAGTAGTGCTGGGGAAAAGGAAATGAATAGTGTAGGCACTGTAATAGCAATAAATTTATCCGGTTGAAAGCTCCAGTTTTGTTTACTTGTTTCGCGATTAATAGATTGAAGGAATCGTAATAAAATGCCAACTATAAGAGGGAAGAGTGTAAAGTAGAATAATCTTGGATAAACGTTAAAGTTCACTTGCGTGTCTGTATCTAAATAAAATTGAATTTTTACTCCTACAAATAATAATAAGACGATAAATAATGTAAAGCAGAGGTATAGCATCACTTTTTGCATTATATTCCACCATCCTTTACTCAAAATATATTCAAAAAAAGAAGAGATATACAATAACTACTGTTGTATATCTCTTCTTTTACTGTTAGTTAATAGTGGAGTTTGCTTTTTCTTGCTTCGTGAAATAATCAATAATGCCCATTGCACTAATTTCTATATCTAGATGTAAAATATTATAAACGGAATGATCTGATGGAACGTTTAACCTTGTAAGATGAGAAGAGATTTTATCCATTAACAAAGTTTGTAAAGCTTTAGTCGCTTCATCGAAATCATTATACTTTTCAAAGACTTCCTTACCAGTCTGAACGAAAATAGGTAGCCAATGTTCCAGTTGATTGTATACTTCTGTAACATGAGAGGATGCGCCGTAATGACCGAAATAAATAGTATCTACATCCATACTTTGAATATGATTTTTAGAAGCAATCATCGCATCTGGTTGAAATTGTGAAGGGGACGTTGATGGTAGATACAGTTCTACACCAACGTTTGCGAGTTCTCTATAATAAATTCCAATTGTATCACCAGTGAAAATCCCGTTTGTTAATGAATCGTGAATGCTAATATGGTGCTTAGCATGCCCCGGTGTATCGTAAAATGTAAGGATACGTTCTTCGGCAATTTTTAACGTATCACCATGTTGTACAATACGAACACGTTCTTCTTCTATAGGAAGAATTGGATCAAATAGTTTATCAAAATCTTCTTTGTATACAGCTTTTGCACCTAAAATGAGTTTTGTTGGGTCAATCATATGACGAGCACCGCGAGAATGCACATATAAAGTAGCATTTGGGCACTTTTCCATCATTAAACCAGCAGCCCCTGCGTGATCTAAATGAACGTGTGTAACGATAATGTTTTTAACTGCGTTTAAATCAATATGTAATTGTTGTAAGCCTTCTAAAATATACGGAAGAGAAGGGGCTGCACAAGTTTCAATTAAAGTAATATCGTCACCTAATAAAACGTACGTACCAGTTCGTTCATTATGTTGTAAATCGAAATCATCAATCAGATATAGGTGAGAAGATAATTGCTCTACTTTTTTCATATTTACCACTCCTTATATACTGCATGTTTCTATTATACGCTAAAATAGAAAAAAGGCAGAAAACGAAGCTCGTCTTCTGCCTTTTTGTAATATTATTATTTCGTTTGTTGTTTATTAATAGACATAATGAACAGTCCAACAATCCCGCCTACTAATGGAAGCATAATTTCTCCTGCTAAATTAAAGTAGGAGCTTAAGAATAAACCATTTACATCGATTACCCAGCCAGTAACATACAATAACATCATATATAGTACGAAATAAAACTCGCGATTTGAAATCGTTTCATGTTGTGCAGTTTTCATAATGGACACCATCCTTTTCTTTTATAATGGAATATAAACTGTCACATTTTGTTCACATTTCAATTGTAAAACTTTCCATCATAAAAGTCTAGTAGTATGTGTCGAATTTTGAACGGAAATAAAGCGTTATCATTATATCTTATAAGTACGTAATAAGAGATGTATATTCACGAATGTAGTATAGTATAAACATAGAATGATAGTGAAGAGAGGGGCAAAGACAATGACAGTTTATGATTTTTCAGCTAAAACAATTACCGGTGAAGAAAAATCGTTAAAAGATTACGAAGGAAAAGCACTTCTTATTGTAAATGTAGCTAGTAAATGTGGTTTCACACCGCAATATAAAGGATTACAAGAGGTGTATGATAAATATAAAGACCAAGGACTTGAAATACTCGGATTCCCTTGTAACCAATTTGGAGGACAAGAACCAGGTACAGAAGCGGACATTACTAGTTTTTGTGAATTAAACTACGGTGTAAACTTCCCAATGTTTGCAAAGGTTGATGTGAAAGGTGATAAGGCTCATCCTTTATATACATACATGACAGAACAAGCACCAGGTTTACTCGGTATGAAAGCAGTGAAATGGAATTTTACGAAGTTTTTAATTGGAAAAGACGGGAAAGTAGTAGGGCGTTTTGCGCCACAGACGAAGCCGGTAGATTTAGAGGTTGAGATTGAGAAGGTACTTGGAGAATAATTAGGAGTTTCACTTTATTAAAAAACGTCTCAAAGAACAATGTAGTTCTTTGAGACGTTTTCTTTAAACTCACATTTTCAAGATTAAATTACTGTATCAAAGCCATCTGATTTAGGTAGAGAAGCTGCTTTTTTCATAAGCACTTCCCATAAGTGTACGGATTTCTTCCATTCTGCTGCAGCCTGCCCCTGTTTATACATAGCATTCTCATAACTGGCAGTAAGTTGTTGCATATCGGCCGAGTTGTAAAGTGTATCGATATGGAGAGCGTATTCTCGGAATGTTTGACTTTCACCCCGTGGCATGCCAATTCTCGCAAATTGTTTTAAAAGTGCACCGTAAGCTTTTTGATAAACAGCATCATCTTTTCGGTATTTATAGAAATGAATAATAAGAAATGTCCTCCATATCATTCTAGTGGTGAAGAGAATGTATCCCATAATACTAATTAGTATCGTAGAGAGGAATACGTACCACCAAGACAAACTAGTTTGAGAATTTGTGACCTTTTTAGTAGAAGCTTCTTCTGTATTTTTTATTAAACTTTTAAGTTTTGCTTCATTATTTCGTTGTTGTATTTGCGTGTTATTAGAATTATTTGCTTCGCTATTTTGTGAAATAGGAGCAGGCGTATTATTTATAAAATTATAGGGATTAGTAAATCCTTTTGTTGGTTCGAATGGAATCCATCCGTATCCTGGGAAATATACTTCGACCCAAGAGTGTGCATTATCGTTCGTGATTGTATAAACATCCTCACCTTCTGCAGAGGCAAGTGTATTGTCAAGAGTTCCTTCTGTATAGCCTTTTACCCAGCGAGCAGGAATCCCGGTAGAACGAAGTAGTACAATCATAGACGTCGAAAAATTATTACAGTAGCCGCTTTTTGTATCGAAAAGGAATTGATCTACATAATCTTGGCTCTTGGCAGGGAATAAGACATTCGTTGATTCGTATGTAAAAGAGTTGTCTGTAAAGTAATTTTCAATAGCTAATACTTTATCATATCGGTTGTCTTTATCATTTGTAAGATTGACAGCCAAGTCTTTTACGCGCTGTGGTAATGACTTGGGAAGTTGTGTGTACTTTGTCATAAAATAAGGATTTGTTTCTTGACCTTCATTTGTTTTTACAGCTTTCAAGTTTTCTATGGAAAACTCAGGGATCTCATATGTTACTTTATACGAATGTAAAGTAGTAGAAGAGTCTCCATTCATTGTATAAATTTTTTCTGAAAACGAGTCAACACTGTATGATACATCAGAAGCAGCCTCAACTGATACTAATCCTGCTGGATAGGTAAGGTGAGGGTAACTTTTTTGCATGGTAATTGTTGCCTCAGTCGTTTTCATTTTTGTATTTTGTTCGTACCAGCTTACGACGTCGTTTTTATTTTTAAAAGAAATCTTTTTCGGATTTTCAGAAATTTCCCAGCCTTTTCCTGTATAAAAATCTTTTGTTTCTACTCTCCAATATTGTTTGTTTTGCGTTCGTGCTGTGAAAACAATTGTAGGATCCGCCTTAAAAGGACCGCCTAATCGCGAGTCATCTAAACCATACCCAATTGTAGAAATTTTTTGTTCTTTACTTGCTTCAGATGTGTTGAATTTTAAAAAATCCATTGGGTTTGGCCATTGAGGGCCAAATTTTGGAGCAAAGTATGCAATGGTTGCTAATAATACGATAAATATTGTAAGTGGTCTAAGTAATTTTGAGATTTCTCTAGCATAATTTTGTAAGTGTTCACGTTCTTTTATTCGTTCTACTTGAAGAAGACTAAGCATAAAAAAGCCGATGCCAACAGTACGAATAATAGCGTAGTTTGCATTGTATAAATGTAAGTTATGAAAAGTTGCGATATAAATAATAGTCAATACAAGGAATAGAAACCCACGTTTTTTATGAATAATCCAAAATGAAGTGAAAGAACTCAAAAACCAAAATGAGAGAAAAAATAAAACCGTCGGAAAAACTGGAGAAATATCTAGTAAATTCCCTTGGAAAAACAGGGAGGAATTTCGAAACATATTAGAAAAGAATGTTGTTAGCCAAGATGGATTTATAAAAGCATTTTTATAATATAGGGAATGAATGATAAATAAGACTGTGACAATTTTTATAGGAATCTGCCACCTCGTTTGAAAAAAAGAGAGAGCGAAGCAAATTCCTATAAATGTTACGAAAATATCTAATCTACCTACATTTGTAATACCTATAAGAGGTCTTAGCCATTCTAGTAAAAGAAGAAATACACATGCATGCATGAAGAATCTGTTCGTATCCCACTTGTATTTTGCTTGTAATATCATCATTTGCTCACCTCAAAAAACACGTTTGTATACCGGTTTTCATAAACCGTGTTTACAAATATTTGTCGTTTTTTTAGAGTTTCTAGTATACTGAGTTCTCGGTGTGAAAGTTGATTCGCTTTTTCTTTCACGACAAAAACCATACATTTTCTATTTCTTATAGCAGCACAATCAGCCGCCTTTTGAATATCGGGAGAAAGATTACTGGTCACGAGTATAACCGTGACGGGCTCATAAATTTTTCTTAGTTCCATGTCTACACTCTGGGAGAGCGGGAATACACTGTCTGCTTGTACTTTTGCTAAATGACAAAGGATTTGTTGTAACTGCGTATCTCCATTGTCTAAAGGGAAAATAGTTTGTTCTTTTCCGATAGACACGAATGATGCTGGTGAATTTTGTTTCAAGACAGCCCTTACGATAGAGGCAGTAAATGTGACGACTGATTCGAATAGAAGAGACTCGGTTCTGTCTATGAATATCATGATATTATGGCTGCGCTGTTGTTCAAACTCTTTTGTCATAATATTGTTTGTTCGTGCAGTTGCTTTCCAATCGATCCATGAAAAGCGATCGCCAGGTTTATAGTCTCTGACACCGACCGAGATTGTAGAGTCTTTTGCTGAATTTATATTTGCTGAAAGCGCTCCTTGTTCGAAATGATTTTCCAATTGTCGATACGCTATATCTACATACTGGGGATAGACTAAAAATGTATCTGGAACTGAAAAAGTTACTTCTTTCTCCATCATGCCGAATAAATCGCCAGTTTTGACACGAACGCTTGAAAAAGTGTGCTCGCCTCTAGGGATTGTGTCAATAACATATTGAAACGAAATATTTCGTTTCAATCCTGGGAAGAGTACTACCTTATTCATCTTTATTTGTTTACAACTTATAAATTGTGGTGGCAGTTCATCTTCTATAACTAAATAAAGTAAGGGAAAAGGAAATTTTCTTTTTATTGTAATCGTGCTTACAAATTGTTCTCCTACTACATATCCATTTTGGTTTGTTATTCGCTTTACTTCAGCGTCCCGTAAAGCGTAGAAGGGGAGTAGTAGTGAATAAAGAGCAATGGGAATTATGCTGTAAAATAAAAACCAACTGACAAACCCTCCTTGAAACATAGCGTACACAAATGTTAAGACTAGGCATAAAGGGAGTAGCAATAACTTCATAACGTGATATAGCGCTCGCAGCATTCGTTTCATCAAGGGTTCATTGTCCTTTGAGTAGGCACGGTAGTTCGTGCAACGATTTTTGCGATAACTTGTTCGCCAGTTATTCCTTCAAATTTTGCTTCCATTTTTATAATGAGTCTATGTGCTAAAACGTAAGGGGCTAAAAGTTTAACATCGTCTGGAATAACATAATTCCTGCCATGGATAAATGCATAAGCTTGTGAAGCTTTCATTAAAGCAATCGAACCACGTGGACTTGCACCTAACTGTATAGAACTGTACGTACGAGTCTGATTAACAAGCTTTACAATGTAATGCTTAATTGCTTTGTCCATACTTACTACCCGTACGCTTTGTTGTAAATAAATTAATTCTTGTATTGTAGTAATGGTCTGTAATTGAGAGAGTGGATTTGTTTTTTCCATCCGGTTTAAAATTTCAAATTCTTCTTCTGGTGTAGGATATCCCATTTTTAGTTTCAATAAGAAACGATCGAGCTGAGCTTCTGGTAGAGAATATGTTCCTTCATATTCGACCGGATTTTGTGTAGCCATGACAAAGAACGGCTTTGGTAAAGGTCTTGTAATACCATCTATTGTAATATTTCCTTCTTCCATACATTCAAGTAAAGCAGATTGTGTCTTTGGAGATGTACGATTAATTTCATCAGCAAGTACAAAATTCCCCATAATTGGTCCAGGCTTGAACTCAAATTGGAGCTCTTTCGGATTATAAATAGAAACTCCTGTTACATCTGACGGCAATAAATCAGGTGTAAATTGAATTCGCTTATAATCAGCATCAATGGATTTAGAAAGAGCACGTACTAGCAGTGTTTTTCCGACACCAGGAACATCTTCTAATAGCACATGACCTTCAGCTAAGAGAGCTGTCAAAGCTAAGATCGTTTCTTTTCGTTTTCCGACCATTATTTTTTCAATATTATTGATTATTTTTTCTACAGTGGGATGTAATGAATCAAGCTGGGGCATCGTAATCCTCCTAATGTTATTATCGTTTTCTAATCTATTTAGTGGACATATTTCTAATTCTATTTGTAGATAGTAAAACTTCCACCTTTAATTCTGAGAATATTCAGATTATTTATTTTGATTATATCTAGTATAATTGTTTCCGTAACTAAGGGCAATACAGTAAATAATGATTTGTAGTTTTATGTAAAATATATCTTGATATAAACTATTGTTGTGGGTAAAACATATAGGAAGGGAAGGAAAGATTGTCCTCAATGAGCAAAATAAATAGCGTAGGAAACCCTACGCGTAAAGTTTGGAACATATATTAATATGCCTTGTGATTAAAATGTATATGAATAAAAAATAAAGTCGACTTCACATGAAGAGGTCAGCTATTTAAATTATTACACTCTTTTATTTTTTATCTTTCTTATATTCTTTTCGTTTATTTAACCAAATATGAATTAATTCTACCAATTCCATTGTTTCAATCTCACAATATTCTCCTTTACCATCTTCGGCTAAATTGTCTAACACAGTAGTTGTGTCGTTCCGAATTTCTAAACCACAAATATTGCCATTTACTACTACATAATTTTTTTCTCCGTTTAAAACATTATGTATTTCTTCTAAAATCCAATCTCCAAAAGCTGTAACTTCAATTCCTAAAAAAGTTTCAACAAGTTTAATTTCTTGAGGAAGTCTCATAACTAAATCACTACTGTTAAGCACTTCAAAACTATATGGATATTTCATGACTATTTTACTCCTTTATTTCTGGCTTTAGTGACTCTATTTACTTCTCTATTAATCTCATAAGCTCTATTAAGGTAATAAATTCTTATACTATCATCACTATTTTCCTACTTAAATTATAGTAAAAGTAGATTATTATTAAACTTATCTATCCAATATTTCTCTGATGTAGGTATGAATTCAGTGAAATCTTCATATGTACCACTCCAATCTTTTGGTACATAGTTTTCGTAGGATGCCGGTTCTGGAAACATTGAATATAGTATTTTATTATCAAAGTTAATTAATAAGATTGGACTAAAATCTAATAGATCTTCTCCTGCATTTTTCCTTTTAATATTTTCAAGTAGTAAATAATTTAATTCTTCTTTAGTTGTTTTATATTGATTAATCCTTACTAAAAATACTTCTACATTTTCATGATCTAATACTTTTATTCCATTTCTTTCTTCCGTTTCGTCATTATCTTCAATGCTTATACCTAAATTTTTATATGCATTATCTAATTTATTATAATCTAAAAACCATAGTTCTTTATCTGTTACATACCATCTAAACTCATTTTTATATATGACGGCTACTATAATGTTTTCTGCGTAAAGCGGTTCTAATTTCATAATATACTCCTTGTATTATTATCTTAAAATCCTGCCATTCTTGTTGTATTCTTCTATTGATTCAATCCAAGTTGCTGACAATTCATATGGATTTCCTAGCGTTTTTTGTTCAACTATTTTCAGGATAGTTGCCCTTGATATGGTGGATTTAAAGTATTGTATTTTCATTTATTAACTCATTTAACGATTTAGGTATATTAAATTTAACTACTCCCAAATTACTGTCTCTATTATATAAGAAATTTTTTGCAAGCTCATTATTATCTGTACTTCATCTTAAACTTTGCTAGAAGCAAGGAAGTAATTTAACAGTCAGTGAAGGATGTGAGCCCTCCACACTGATTAGATGTTCACTTTTTTATATTTTTTCCGGAATTTTTGACAATCTCTTGAACTGTGCGAAATGTCACATCTGTATTTTACAACCTCTCTTATAGTAAGGGTATGTAAGAGAGACGTATTAAAGGAGTGAACAGTATGAAGAAAAAAACTTCAGCACTAATGAGACGTTTAAAATATTTTTCACCAATAGATCGTTATAACGATAATCATACACAAGAAACATATGAAGATCGCGAATGGGAAAATGTGTACAGAAAGCGTTGGCAGCATGATAAAGTAATTCGTTCTACACACGGCGTGAACTGTACTGGTTCATGTAGCTGGAATATATATGTGAAAGATGGAATTGTAACTTGGGAAGGGCAGGAGCTTAACTATCCGACTACAGGTCCTGATATGCCAGATTTTGAACCGCGAGGATGCCCACGTGGAGCAAGCTTTTCTTGGTACATTTATAGTCCACTTCGTGTGAAATACCCGTATGTACGTGGTGTTCTTTGGAATATGTGGCAAGAAGAATTGCAAAATAACGAGTCACCATTAGAGGCTTGGAAAAGCATTGTGGAAAACCGTGAAAAGGCACGTACGTATAAGCAGGCGCGTGGTAAAGGGGGATTCATTCGTACGAATTGGGATGAAGTGTTACAACTCGTTTCAGCTTCTTTACTGTACACAGTAATGAAATACGGTCCAGACCGAAATGTTGGCTTTTCACCAATTCCAGCTATGTCGATGTTAAGTCATGCTGCTGGTAGTCGCTTTATGCAACTTATGGGTGGACCGATGCTTAGCTTCTATGATTGGTATGCGGATTTACCACCAGCTTCTCCTCAAATTTGGGGCGATCAAACAGATGTACCAGAAAGTAGTGACTGGTATAACTCTGGTTACATTATGACATGGGGTTCAAATGTACCAATGACGAGAACACCAGATGCACACTTTTTAGCAGAGGTTCGATATAAAGGAACGAAAGTCGTTTCTGTCAGTCCTGATTTCGCTGAATCAACAAAGTTTGCGGATGATTGGATTAGTGTGAAACAAGGTACAGACGGTGCACTTGCGATGGCAATGGGGCACGTAATCTTACAAGAATTTTACGTAGATAATCAAGTGGAATATTTCACAAATTATGCGAAGCAATATACTGATTTTCCTTTCTTCGTCACATTGAAACAAAAAGGAGATCAATTCGTTGCTGATCGGTTCTTAAATGCTTCTGATATTGGACGAGAAACGAAGTTAGGGGAATGGAAACCTGTTCTTTGGAACGAGAATACGAATGATTTTGCAACACCTCACGGCACAATGGGATCACGTTGGGATAATGAAAAGAAATGGAACTTGCGTTTAGAAGATGAAGAAACAGGTGAAAAGATTGATCCACGTCTTTCTTTACTTGGAATGGAGGATAGTGTTCAAACTGTACAAATTCCGTACTTCTCTGATGATGGAAACAAAATATTAGAACGTACGATTCCAGTGAAAAAGGTTATGACAGAAGAGGGCGAATTGTTCGTTACAACTGTATACGACTTAACGTTAGCAAATTACGGTGTGAACCGAGGGCTTGGCGGACAAGGACCAAAAGACTTCAATGATGACATACCGTTTACACCTGCATGGCAAGAGAAAATGACAGGTGTAAAACGTGAGCTTATTATTCAAATTGCTCGTGAGTTCGCACAAAATGCTGTTGATACGAATGGTCGCTCAATGATAATTGTTGGAGCAGGTATTAACCATTGGTTTAACTCTGATACGATTTATCGCGCCGTTTTAAATCTTGTTCTTCTCGTTGGAGCACAAGGTGTAAACGGCGGTGGTTGGGCTCATTATGTTGGTCAAGAAAAATTAAGACCAGCAGAAGGATGGCAAACAATCGCGATGGCAAAAGATTGGCAAGGTCCACCGAAATTACAAAACGGTACATCCTTCTTCTATTTCGTAACAGATCAATGGCGTTATGAAGATACACCTGTTGGACATTTAGCATCACCAGTTGAAGGTAACTCTCGTTATCAACATCACGGTGATTACAACGTATTAGCTGCACGACTTGGCTGGTTACCTTCTTATCCAACATTCGAGAAAAATGGAATTGAATTATATAAAGAGGCTGTTGCTGCTGGTGCAACAACGCAAGAAGAAATCGGAAAATACGTTGCGCAAAAACTAAAAGAAAAAGAACTGAAATTCGCAATTGAAGATCCTGATAACAAAAACAACTTCCCGCGCAACTTATTCGTATGGCGTGCAAATTTAATTTCGAGTTCTGGTAAAGGACATGAATATTTCTTAAAACATTTATTAGGTACAACAAACGGGTTAATGAATGACGACAGTGATTCATTACGACCAGAAGAAATAAAGTGGCATGAAGAAGCGCCAGAAGGGAAGCTTGATTTACTCATTAATTTAGATTTCCGTATGGCTGGAACAGCACTGTATTCTGATATCGTCTTACCTGCTTCAACTTGGTACGAAAAACACGATTTAAGCAGTACAGATATGCATCCATTTGTACATCCATTTAATCCGGCAATCGGTTCACCGTGGGAAGCGCGCTCTGACTGGGATATTTTCACTTCACTTTCTAAAGCTGTGTCAGATTTAGCGAAGAAAATTGATCTTGAATCAATGAAAGAAGTTGTTGCAACACCACTTCTTCATGATACACCGCAAGAATTAGCGCAACCACTTGGCAAGATTAAAGATTGGAGTAAAGGTGAATGTGAACCAATCCCGGGTAAAACGATGCCACAAATTCACGTTGTTGAAAGGGATTATAAAACGATTTATGACAAAATGACTGCGCTTGGACCAAATGCCGGAAAACAACCGATTGGTACGAAAGGGATTTCTTGGTCAGCAGAAAAAGAGTATGAGCAATTAAAGAGCAAATTAGGAGTCGTTCGAACGGATTCTATCGCGAAAGGTTGTCCAGACATCAAAGAAGCAATCAATGCTGCTGAAGCGGTATTAACACTATCTTCTACAACAAACGGTCATATGGCAGTAAAAGCATGGGAAGCACTTGAAAAACAAACAGATTTAAAACTACGTGATTTAGCAGAAGAACGTGAAGAAGAATGCTTTACATTCGAACAAATTACAGCACAACCGAAAACAGTAATTACTTCTCCGGCCTTTACAGGTTCAGAAAAAGGTGGACGACGTTACTCACCGTTTACAACAAATGTGGAACGTCTCATCCCTTGGAGAACGATAACTGGTCGACAATCTTTCTACTTAGACCATGACATGATGAAAGAATTTGGTGAGACGATGGCAACATTTAAACCAATTCTGCAACATAAACCGTTCCGTAAATCACGACCTGAAGTAGAAGGGAAAGAAATTACATTAAACTATTTAACACCGCATAATAAGTGGTCGATTCATAGTATGTACTTCGATTCATTACCGATGTTAACGCTATTTAGAGGTGGTCCAACTGTTTGGATGAATAAAGAGGACGCTGCTGAAGCGGGTGTTGCAGATAATGATTGGATTGAGTGCTTTAATCGTAACGGTGTTGTTGTAGCGCGTGCTGTTGTAACGCACCGTATACCGAGAGGAATGGCATTTATGCATCATGCGCAAGATCGTCACATTAACGTACCTGGTACGAAATTAACAAGTAATCGCGGGGGAACGCATAATAGTCCAACTCGAATTCACGTAAAACCGACACATATGATTGGTGGATACGGTCAATTAAGTTATGGATTTAACTATTATGGTCCAACTGGGAACCAGCGTGATTTAAATGTTGTAATCCGTAAACTGAAGGAGGTAGATTGGCTTGAAGATTAAAGCACAAGTCGGAATGGTAATGAACCTAGATAAATGCATCGGCTGTCATACTTGTAGCGTAACATGCAAAAACACCTGGACAAATCGTCCAGGTGCTGAATATATGTATTTCAATAACGTAGAAACGAAACCAGGTATTGGTTATCCGAAACAATGGGAAGATCAGGAGAAATATAAAGGCGGCTGGGAATTGAAAAATGGTGAAATTCAGCTAAAATCCGGTTCGAAAATGAAACGTCTTATGAATATTTTCCACAATCCAGATCAACCAACGATTGATGATTACTTTGAACCTTGGAACTATGATTATGAAACGTTAACAAATAGTCCGCAGCGTAAGCATCAGCCAGTTGCTCGTCCGAAATCAGCAATTACAGGCGAATTTATCGACAAAATTGAATGGGGTCCAAACTGGGAAGATGACTTAGCAGGCGGACATATAACTGGATTGCAAGATCCAAACGTAAAGAAAATGGAAGAAGAAATTAAAACAGATTTTGAAAACGTCTTTATGATGTATTTACCACGCATATGTGAACATTGTATGAATCCATCTTGCGTATCATCTTGTCCATCTGGTGCGATGTATAAGCGTGAAGAAGATGGAATTGTTCTTGTAGATCAAAATGCATGTCGCGCATGGAGATTCTGCGTATCATCTTGTCCATATAAAAAAGTGTATTTTAACTGGCAAACGAATAAAGCTGAAAAATGTACAATGTGCTTCCCACGTATTGAAGCTGGTATGCCAACAATTTGTTCAGAAACATGTGTAGGACGTATCAGGTATATTGGAGTAATGCTATATGACGCTGATAAAGTAAAAGAAGCAGCTTCTGTTGAAGACGAAAAAGATTTATATGAATCTCAGCTTACTGTTTTCCTAGATCCAAATGATCCAGAAATAGCAGCTGAAGCGAAAAAACAAGGCATTCCTGAAGAATGGATTAAAGCAGCACAACATTCACCTATCTATAAAATGATTATCGATTGGAAAATTGCTCTGCCTCTTCACCCGGAGTATCGTACAATGCCGATGGTTTGGTATATCCCTCCGCTTAGCCCAATTATGAACATGGTGGAAGGGAAAGGTAGTAACTGGCAAGCAGAAGAGGTTTTCCCTGCAATTGATAATATGCGTATTCCAATTCAATATTTAGCGAATTTACTCACTGCAGGGGATGAATCACACATTCGTCTTACATTGAAAAAAATGGCTGTTATGCGAACATATATGAGAGCACTGCAAATTAATAAAGAGCCAAATGAAGCTGTATTAAAAGAACTTGGTTTAACGAAACAGGATGTAGAAGATATGTATCGTCTTCTTGCCATTGCGAAATATAAAGATCGCTTCGTTATCCCGACATCTCACCGTGAACAAGTGGCAGATTTATATAGCGAACAAGGAAGCTGTGGTTTATCATTCACAGGTGGTCCAGGCTCTTGTATGACAATTTCTTAAATAAAGGGGGCAGAAAATTATGAGACAAAGTTTACAAACAGCTTTTTCTTGTTCTTCTTTTCTTCTCTCCTATCCTGAACTAGGGTGGAGAGAAGCTGTAACTGAATTGCAAGAAGAGGTTGAAACAATAGAACAGGAAGACGTTAAAGCGTCACTTACAGCCTTTATAAAGCAAGTGCTAGATAAAACGAATGATCAACTCATTGATAGTTACGTATATACATTCGATTTTGGTAAGAAAACAAATATGTATCTTACTTATATGAACACTGGTGAACAAAGAGAAAGAGGTATTGAATTACTGGAGTTAAAACAGCATTATAAAAAATCTGGTTTTGAAGTAACAGATAAAGAATTACCTGATTATTTACCGCTATTGCTTGAGTTCTTTGCAAATGCAAATGAGATAGACAGTGAACCAATTATGAGTAAATACACGGAGAATATACAAGCGTTACACGTTCAATTAAAAGAAGCAGACAGTATGTATGAACCAATTCTTGCGGCTGTTCTACTCGCTATCGAAACATGGGGTGTACAGACAAATTAGAAAGGAGAGTTGTTAAAATGATGGATCAATTTCTATGGGTATTGTTTCCCTATATCATTTTTGCAATCTTTATCGGTGGACATATTTTTAGATACAACTATGATCAATTTGGATGGACATCAAAATCTAGTGAACTATTAGAAAAGAAAATGCTCCGACTCGGAAGTCTATTATTTCACTTTGGGATCATGTTCGTAATTGGCGGTCATGTTATGGGGATTTTAATTCCAGAAGCTGTATACCGTTCAGTAGGTATTTCTGAGCATATGTATCATGTAGTAGCAATTAGTTTTGGGCTTCCGGCAGGTGTTGCTTCTATTAGCGGTTTAATTATATTAACGTACCGCCGCGTAACTGTAAAACGTATCATTGCAACGAGTACAAAGGGAGATTATATTGCGCTTATTTTATTACTTATCGTAATGCTAGCAGGACTTTCCTCAACATTTTTAAATATCGATTCAAAAGGATTTGATTATCGTACAACGATTGGCCCTTGGTTCCGAAGTCTCTTTATTTTCCAACCGAAAGTTGAATATATGATGGAAGTACCAATATGGTTTAAAATTCACATTCTCGCAGGGATGGGGCTTTTCGCAGTGTGGCCATTTACAAGACTTGTACATGTATTTAGTGCCCCAATTAAATATGTAAGCCGTAGTTATGTGATTTACAGAAGACGTATTCCTAATGAGTTGAAAAAATAATACTGCTGTAAACGGATAGGAGCTAATGGTTAAAACGAAACGAGGTCTAATATGGAAGGCCTCGTTTTTGTTTACATAGGGAATAAATGTTAATAAGTAGTTTAAATTGAAAAAAGATTAGCATCTAAATAAGATGCTAATCAATGCTACAAACAGAAGCAGAGCAATCTTCACAAGCAATTTCACATTTTAAAAATTGTAAATCGTGGATTGTAATCTTTCCTTTATGAATTGAAATTGTACCTTGCTTTTTTAATTCATTTAACATTCGATTTACACTTTCACGTGAAGTTGCACAGAAATTAGCGAGTTCTTGATTCGTTAATGGTAAATCGATGAGAATACCATTTTCTTTTAATACACCGTAACTATTTGTCATTCGTATAAGAGTAGAGTACAGGGCACCTTTTTTGCCGTGTAATACTAAATCTCGGAACTTCGTTTGCATTCTTCTTAAATGTTCACTAATCCATTTCATAAATTCAAATACAAGAGCGGGTTTTTGGAGTAATGCTTTTTCTAACGCTTCACGTTTTATTACACCTACTTCAACATCTTCAAGACATTTTGAGTTTAATAAATATTTTGCATTATCCGTGAACAATGTTAATTCTCCAATAATGTCATATTCCGAACAAATTCGAAGTGTTAATTCTTGTCCGTCAGCACTAAGTTTACTAATTTGTACTTTCCCTGAGTGAATGATATAGAGTTCTGTTGCCTCCGTACCTTCTTGAAAAATAAAACTACCTTTTTTTATCTGCATTTTATATTCAACAGATGCAAGTAATTCTTTTAAATCTTGAGATAATGTCATACTGTTTGCCACAGTGATCACCTTTCTTCTTATAAGCAATACATTTCCTATTTTGAGTGTAAGTATGATGAAAATGCAAGAGCTATTTAAAAATAAATTGAAATTTCAATGACCGTAAGGAGGAGTGGCTAAAGATGTGAACAAAATGCGAACGGATTTGTGAAAATTTTTTGAATGGGGAAAGTGATGTGAGAAAAGTCACATTGAATATGTAGCTTCTTTTTTATAATGAAGGCAAATAAAAAAATGAAAGCTTACTAAGGATTGCAGCAGAAAAGAAGGGATATAGATGCACGAGAACATGAAAGATTCTTTAAAGCGGCCACTTCAAGATTTACGCATTTCAGTTATTGATCGTTGTAATTTTAGGTGCACATATTGTATGCCTGCTGAAGTGTTCGGACCTGATTATGCTTTTTTACAGAAAGAGTGTTTATTAACATTTAATGAAATAGAAAGGTTAGCTAGATTATTTATAAGTATGGGAGTTAATAAAATTAGGCTTACTGGCGGTGAACCTTTATTGCGTAAAGACTTACCGAAATTAATTGCAAGACTTACAAATCTAGAAGGCTTAAAAGACATTGGACTCACAACAAACGGAATTCATTTAGCAAAACAAGCTAAGGCGCTAAAAGACGCGGGATTAAAACGTGTAAATATTAGTTTAGATGCGATAGAGGACCATGTCTTCAAAAAAATTAACGGAAGAAATGTAAGTACAAAACCTGTACTGAAAGGAATAGAAGCAGCAAATGCTGCTGGATTAGAAGTAAAGGTAAATATGGTCGTAAAAAAAGGGATGAATGATAGTCAAATTCTTCATATGGCTCGTTATTTTAAAGAAAAAGAAATTCAGCTCCGTTTCATTGAGTTTATGGATGTAGGCAGTACAAACGGATGGAATTTTGAAGAAGTCATTACGAAGGAACAATTAATAGAGAAAATTAATCGTGTATATCCAATTGAGCCCGCTCAGCCTCGTTATTTTGGAGAGGTTGCGAAATTGTATCGATATGTAGGGAGTAATGCAGAAGTTGGATTTATTACTTCTGTTTCTGAGTCATTTTGTTCTTCTTGTACGAGAGCTCGTATTTCGGCAGACGGCAAGTTTTTCACGTGCCTATTTGGAGCGAAAGGAACGGATTTGCGAACGCTTCTTCGAGAAAATATTTCTGATGCATCACTATTAAAAATTTTAAATGATACATGGCGATATAGAACAGATCGATATTCAGATGAAAGAACGGTTGAGAATACAAGTAAACGTCCAAAAGTTGAAATGTCTTACATTGGTGGATAGTGAAAGGAGGATTTCTTATGCAAGAGCGTTATTCAAGACAAGTGTTGTTTTCTGGAATTGGTGAAATGGGACAAAGAAAAATAAGAGAAAAGCATGTGCTCCTAATCGGTGCGGGTGCGCTAGGAGCTGCGAATGCAGAAGCACTTGCTAGGATGGGAATTGGGAAATTGACAATTGCTGATCGTGACTACGTCGAATGGAGTAATTTACAGCGGCAGCAGTTATATACAGAAGAAGATGCGCAGCAGTGTAAACCAAAAGCAATTGCAGCAGCAGAACATGTAAGAAAGATTAATTCTGAAGTGGAAATTGTACCAGTTGTAACAGATGTCACAATGCGAGAAATAGAAGAGTTAACAAAAGATGTGGATCTCATATTAGATGCGACTGACAATTTCGATACGCGTCTACTTATAAATGACATTTCACAAAAAGAAAATATACCTTGGATATATGGCGGATGCATTGGGAGTTACGGTGTAACGTATACAATTCTTCCTGGGAAAACACCATGTTTTCGCTGTCTAATGGATCATCCTATGGGCGGTGCAGCATGCGATACAGCCGGAATCATTCAGCCAGCTGTACAAATGGTCGTTGCTCACCAAGTTACAGAGGCGATGAAAATATTGGTGGGTGATTATGAATCATTAAGAGGGACGATGTTGTCATTTGATATTTGGAACAATCAATATCTCTCATTAAAAGTAAATAGACAGAAGAAAAGTACATGTCCTTCTTGTGGGAAATCACGAACGTATCCAAGCCTAATATTTGAAGCGCAAATGAAAACGGAAGTGTTATGCGGACGGAATACAGTTCAAATCCGTTCAGGAATAAAGAGAAATCTTAATTTAACCGAAATTCAAAAACGATTACAAAAAAGTGTACATGTTAAAAAAACGCCTTACTTACTATCATTTCTAGTTGATGAATATCGTTTTGTTTTATTTATAGACGGTAGGGCATTTATTCATGGGACAAATGATGTAAAAATAGCAAAACGATTATACGCCAAATATATAGGATGAACAGAAAAATCGTTTTTTCCTTATTAAAACGAGGTGAAAAAAGAATGTTAGATAAACGTATACCAATTCCAGTAGCAGAAGCAGTTGCTCGTGTAATGAAATATGCCTACCAAGGTGAAATGGAAAAGGTTTCTCTTATAGAAAGCTACGGTAGAACACTTGGAGAAGATGTTATTGCAGATCATGATGTTCCGCATTTTGATCGCTCTCCGTACGACGGGTTTGCGATTCGAGCGGAAGATACAAAAGAAGCGAGTAGTAGTAACCCCATTCAATTTGAAGTAATTGGCGAAATTGGAGCAGGCTTTGTTTTTACAGAAGAAGTGAAAGAATTTCAAGCTGTCCGTATTATGACAGGTGCCGCAATTCCGGAAGGGTGTAATGCGGTTGTTATGTTAGAGCTAACGGAAGGATTTGAAGAAAACGAAAAGATTTATATGGTATTAAAACGTTCTTTCTCTTCTGGCGATAACATTTCTTTTAAAGGAGAAGATGTAAACCAAAATAGCATCCTTGTGAAAAAAGGGACTGTTATTAATCCTGGAGTAGCAGCGCTTCTTGCTACGTTTGGTTATAGTTCCGTACATGTTATAAAACAGCCGGTTATTGGAATTGTAACGACAGGAAGCGAACTGCTTGAAGTACATGAACAATTAAAGCTAGGAAAGATTCGAAATAGTAACTCTTATATGATTGCTGCTCAAATTGAACGAGCCGGCGGAGTTGTACAGTATTATGGGCAATTCGCTGACGATTTAGAGACGTGTTATAACACTGTAAAAAAAGCGATGAAAGAAGTCGATATTTTAATTACAACTGGTGGCGTTTCGGTAGGAGATTATGACTATTTACCTGCTATTCATAAGAGGTTACAAGCTAATGTACTTTTTAACAAAATAGCGATGCGACCAGGAAGTGTGACAACTGTAGCTGAGGTAGAAGGAAAACTACTATTTGGTTTATCTGGTAATCCTTCTGCTTGCTATGTCGGTTGTGAATTATTTGTTCGGCCAGTTATTCGAACATACTTGTATAAGAAAAATCCGCACGTATTTCGTGCAGAGGCAATATTACAAAAAGACTTTCCGAAAGCAAATCCATTTACTCGATTTGTAAGAGGGAAAGTGGAAATTGTAGATGGAACATTGCAAGCTATACCAGTTGGTTTAGATAAATCTAGTGCAATTTCTTCACTTGCAGAGGCGAACGCATTTATCGTCCTGCCGGGAGGAACGAGAGGATTTGAAGCAGGAATAACTGTTTCGGTACTGTTATTAGAATCAAACGCTGGAAGTGAGTGGCCTTGGGAAGAACCACTTCGATCATACAAATAATAGAAAAATAGATTACTAACTTATACAAAGATAAGAGGTGCAAAATGATACAAACGTATTATGAAGTAATTGATACACCTATTTCAATTGAGGAAGTTACAAACAAAGTAATTCGTCGTGAGTGTGGCGCAGTTACTACTTTCGTTGGTACTGTTAGAGAATTTACGAAAGGACGTCGTACGCTACATTTAGAGTATGTAGCATATAAAACAATGGCAGAAAAACAACTTGAGAGAATTGGTACTGAAGTAGGAGAGAGGTGGCCTGGGACATTTGTCGCCATTACACATCGCATTGGTACATTACAAATTTCTGATCTTGCTGTTGTCGTCGCTGTTTCTACACCACACCGGAAAGCAGCCTATGAGGCGAACGAATATATTATGGAGCGTATAAAACAAATCGTTCCAATTTGGAAGAAAGAATTTTGGGAAGATGGTGAATCATGGATTGGTGATCAGTTAGAGAATGTAGCATATGAGAATGGTGAGCCTGAAGAGGAGATGAGAATATGATTGAAGTACTATTATTTGCACATTTACAAGAAGAAGTAAGTAAGCCAGCATTACAAATCGATTGTGAAAATATTACAGTTGCTGAACTAAAGAAGGTACTCATTAAGAAATACAACGTAGCGATTTCAAATGAAATCATGGTAGCTATAAATGAAGAGTATGCAAATGAGAATGACATCATTCAAACTGGTGATACTGTGGCGATGATTCCGCCAGTAAGTGGTGGTTGATTCTTTTCGACCTAATCATGTTACGACGTGATTAGGCTGGAGAGAATGAATATAACTATGCATACATAGGAGGGAACAGGATGAAAAGTCCTAATTTTCAATTAAGTTTACAAACTTCTAATCTAATTATAGGTTTTATGGTATGGGTCATTTTATCATCATTAATGCCTTATATTAAAGTGGATATCCCATTAACTGCGGGGCAAATTTCTATGGTCACAGCAGTACCCGTTATTTTAGGTTCTGTTCTTCGCATTCCAATTGGTTATTGGACAAATCGTTTCGGAGCAAGAAAATTATTCTTTATTAGTTTTATTCTATTATTACTTCCTGTCTTTTATATTAGTGTTGCCAATTCTATGATGGATTTAATTATTGGTGGATTATTTGTAGGAATCGGTGGTGCTGTATTCTCTGTAGGAGTAACTTCTTTACCAAAATACTTTCCGAAAGAGAGTCATGGTTTTGTAAATGGTATTTACGGTGTCGGTAACGCCGGAACAGCAATTACTTCATTTTTAGCGCCTGTTATCGCAACTTCAGTTGGCTGGAGAACGACAGTACAATGTTATTTAGTTTTACTTGCAGCATTTGCACTTATGAACTTTTTATTAGGTGATCGTAAGGAGAAAAAGGTGAATACACCATTAATGGAACAAATAAAAGGTGTATATAAAAATGAGAAACTTTGGTTTTTATGTATCTTTTACTTTTTAACATTCGGATCATTTGTCGCATTTACAGTATACTTACCAAACTTTTTAGTATCTCACTTCGGATTAGAGAAAGTAGATGCTGGTATGCGAACTGCAGGATTCATCGTACTCGCAACAATTATGCGTCCGATTGGTGGTTGGCTCGGAGATAAGTTTAATCCATTTAAAATATTAATCTTCGTATTTATCGGTTTAACACTTTCAGGTATTATTTTATCATTCATGCCTAGTATGAACGTGTATACATTTGGTTGCTTACTAGTCGCATTTTGTGCAGGCATTGGTAATGGTACAATCTTTAAACTCGTTCCAATGTACTTCTCAGAACAAGCAGGTATTGTAAATGGACTCGTTTCAGCTTTAGGCGGACTAGGAGGGTTCTTCCCGCCCCTAATTTTAACATTACTATTCCAACTAACAGGCCATTATGCAATTGGATTTATGGCATTATCAGAAGTCGCACTTGCTTGTTTAATCATTACAGTGTGGATGTATAGTCAAGAAAAGCTGTTAGTGATGTTAAAGAATCATTAATAAGGAAAAAGAACCATCCCAAAGTATTTTGGGATGGTTCTTTTAGTAATAGGCTTCAACATGTTTTTATTGATCTCTCAATAAACGCTTGTTTTCTATAAGAATGTGCTTTTAAAATGAAGATGTCAAAAGTTATTCAATTAAAGGGCAGATTAATTAAGGAAATCTTAAATCTATTCTAAAGATCGAACTCATTTTTAGAATGCAAATATTTAATTGAATCGGGATGTTTAGATGAAAAAAATATAAGTCCACTCAAGATAAACAAGTATCAGGTGTGTTAGGTAGTTTAAGCGACAAGTATAGGATTGATGCAAGTATCCTTCGCATAGTAACTGCATTATCAGATTTTTTTAGGGCCAAATTTTTTGGTAAGGTTAATGGATATTGTGAAAAAGTATACTTAAAATAAAGAAGATAGTTTAGGTCAATAAGATAAAATTATGAATTTGTATAAATAATCCATAATTTTCTTTATGAGTTATATTTGGTATGTTAAAGAAAAGAGAGGAGAGGGAAATGAAATAAGAATTTTTGATGCACATTTTCATATTATTGGTTTAAGTTTTTCTGATTATTGAGAATTGAAGGGGTTTTCCGACTGATTAAATGTGATTCATATTTAGTAAAGTGTTTAATCCAACTAAAATATATTTAGAATGAGGTTTTACATGTTTGTTTTTATTATACTAGACGTAATATTACCAATATTAATATTAATGCTAATTGGTGCAATCTTACAAAGAAAGTTCCAATTTAACTTAAAGCAGCTTTCTACACTTATTACTTATTGCTTAATGCCAGCGGCTGTATTTGTGAATATATATGATATTAGTATAGAGACAGGTTTGTTGCTCCAAATAATATACTATTTAATGCTTTATAGTCTGAGTCTGATCATAGTAAGTCATTTCATTTCAAAAACATTAAAGTTAGAAAAAGGAGAAAGTGCAGCTCTAAAAAATAGCATTTCGTTAATGAATTCCGGTAATTATGGGTTACCAGTAAGTCAATTGATTTTCAGTCACAATCCAGTGGGGGTTTCCATTCAGATTTTTATTGTGATTTTCCAGAATCTTTTAACTTATTCATATGGGATATATAACTTACTATCAGCAACAAAAACAATCGGAGGTATTATTCAATCATTTATAAGACTGCCTGTATTTCATGCGCTCGTACTAGGGGTTCTCTTTCAATCGTTTACAATTCAAATACCTAATTCTATCTTTCTACCTCTTAATCAGCTTGCGAATAGTTTTGTTGCCATAGCACTCATATTGCTAGGAGCACAATTAGCCAACATTAAGCTTAATTTTTTCCATAGAGTCATAACATGGTCTTTAATTGGAAGGTTACTGATGGGGCCATTATTAGCACTTTCCATGATCTATCTCTTAAACATTGATGGAATTGTTGCACAATCATTATTTATTGCAAGTTCTTTTCCTACTTCAAGAAATACATCAACCATTGCTATGGAATATCAAATAGAGCCTGAATTACATGCACAAATCGTTTTATTTTCAACAATTTTCAGCATTATTACAGTAACTGTCGTTATTTATTTATCATATATTTTGTTTTGAATATACGTGCAAAAACGAAAAGATTTGAGGCGGTAAATGATGGACAGAAGTCCTATAGATATGAGAAGAAAGCAGTCTTTCATATATTGGGTGTCGTTTACAATTGTACCATGTTTCAAAATCTAGTGACTTAATTCAAAAAAAGAAACTTATTAGGGTTTATTTCGTATGGAAATCTTTAAAGTATTTACATATAGACTTGCGAAAAAAAGACACAATCTCGCTTATAATTAAAGTTATATGAGCTTAGGGTGATAGCGATGGGGTGGGAGTGTCAAGTAAGAATTTTATGCATAATTGCCACTAAGGGAGATGATTAAAAGTTGAGTAAACAGAATATCAGCACAATAGTTTCAGGAGATTTGATTGTTACCCATCTAATTGGCCAGATTAATACAGAGGATGTGTATGAATGGTTTAATGATTTTGAGCAGGTTTGTCAGCAATTTATTTCTGAGGGTCGGAAATACAAATTGTTGGTGGATAGAAAAGGGTATACCCCAAATCATTTTTCTGTTCAAAAAGTATGGAAAGATAAGTTCTTCAATGAAACCATTTTGAATCATAGTAAGGCAATTGCATTTCTTCTTGAAGAAGGAGAGATACTGAAGTATTTACAACAATCCAATACAAAAGAATCCGTGGAGTTTTTTGATGATTATGAACAAGCGCTAATTTGGTTGAATGAATATCCAATATAAAAACTGAATAGAAAGAGTTGCTCGTAATGTTACACTTGTCATGAAATTTATTTGTTTACAAGTTGCAAACACCATTTATTTTCTTCATAGATTGCTTGTGAAATAAAAGAACAGAACTACAATAAAAAGAACAAACGTCCCCTAAAAAACGTTTGTCCAAAGGTAATTACTATTTTAACTAAGAAATAGATTACAATTTATGTGTACGAGAAATCTTTTTTATAAGTTTAGGCAATATAGATGTTAGTTCTTGCTTCAAACGCTTCGTAAATGATGGATCTTTACCAGAAGTTGAAATAGTGACAACATATTCATTATTTCTTATAACGCCAGGTGTGTGAAAAGATGATTCTGTACCATCACTTACAACGTTAACCCACTGGAAATCATGAGCGGCCTGTTTGACCATCATATTTACAGCGTGTTGATTTGTAGCTGCATAAATAAGGTGAGCATCTTTAATATCATCATTACTAAAAGCTTTTTGCTTCCAAGTAATATAAGAAAGTTCCTTCATTTCCTCGCAAATTTCTGGGCTGACAACAGTGACGAAAGCGCCTGTATCTTTTAATCCAGACGCTTTTCGATATGCAATTTTACCTCCACCAATGATAACAACCACTTTATTTTGTAGATTAAACATAAGAGGGTACATGTTATACATATATGCATTCCTCCATTCGTTCTAACAATGTTAGTTTCATATATGTATCAAACTGAAGACAGTTACAAGTCGTAACATGATTGTATTTTTTTGTATGCAATTCAATTTTTTGAAGTAATAATCCGGTAAAGAGAAGGTATGGCATGACATATACATGGGACGCAGTCGATGTTATAGCCTTGAGCTCGGCAGTAAAAGAGGGAGTTCCTTTCGTTAAAAAGGAACAGGATACTGGCATACCAAGTTTTCGTTCGATAGCTGCTCCGATTTGTTGTAACTCATATATCGGTTGTGTATCACTACTGCCTCGTCCTACGAGTAAAATACTACTATTTTGCATTGGCATAGCTTCACGTATTCTTTTCACTACAAGTTCCACCATATGTGGATGTGTACTAAAAGGAGGTACAACTGAAAATGTTATTTGTGGATATTTCTTTTGTAGTTGTTCTATTTCAAAAGGAATATCACGTTTATAGTGAGCTGCTGCAAATAATAAAACAGGTACAATCATTATTTCAGTTACTCCCTCTATTATCGTTTCTGTAACTGCATCCGAAATAGTAGGTGTCGTTAGTTCTAGAAAAGCTATTTTTTGAATTCTTTCGTTTCGCTCTTTCATAACAGATTGAATAAATTGAATGAATTGTTCATTACCTTCTTGTAGCCGGCTCCCATGTCCAACATATACAATTCCTTTCATTGTCTCACCATGTCTTTCTTCATAAGAGTTTCTTGTAATTGATGATCTACGTTATGAAACCCAACTTTATTTGCATAGTATAAAGTTGGAACATCGGTATACGAGAATGGGAGAGTAAGAATATTGATAAAGCCAAGGCGTTTTATTTCTGCTAGAAACTTATCAATAGAAGCACGACCTTCAAATACAATGCTATCCCATGAGAATTCAGAAAGCATACGTGAATGAATTTCATCGAAGCGATGATCAATTGTGTACTCATGAGTCATCATATAGGAACCAGCACCAATTTTTTCTTGAATAACAGCAATTCGGTTAATGTTTCGTCCTAAATAAACTGTTGTATTGGAAGAGAACTCTGCTTGTTTACTTAGTAGCCCATATTGCATAAGTTTTTCTTGAGTGGCAACGTTCATATGTTGTAGTTGCGCTTGTAAAGAACGAATATCTTTTTGGTGTTTACTACATGATTGCATCAATATTTCTACACTTTCAGCTGAACAAAAAACAAGACGATTAACGTTAAAAATTTCATTGATTTGTTCAAGTGTTAATGTGTATTCTACCTTTTTGAAAGTAGGAATTTGATATATTTCTGCACCGGCTTCTTGTAACTTTTGCTTCATTGAACTTGTTTTATTCGTTGCAGATGCAAATAAAACTTTTTTCTCGTGTAATGGTTTACGTTCTTTCCAAGCGATCTGATCCCGTAAGGAAACGACATCACCAATAATTGTCATAGAAGGATTAGAAATATTTTCGTTTTTGACAATAGAAACAATGGTAGACAGTGTCCCTGTGACAACGCGCTGTTTACCAGTTGTACCCCATTCAATGACTGCTACTGGCGTATCTTCTTTTTTTTCTGCTTGTAGTAAGTTTTCACAAATTGTAGGTAAGTTTTCTATACCCATGTAGTAGGCAATTGTGTCGCTATTGTGAGATGAATTATATTTTCCATGGTCGGTTAAAGGACCTTTTGCATGTCCGGTTAATAAAGTGACGCTATTACTGTAGTCACGGTGGGTGAGGGGAATACCTGCATAGATACTAGCGGCGATGCTAGATGTAATACCTGGTACAATTTCATATGGAATATTTGCTGATGCTAAAGTCTCTGCTTCTTCACCAACACGGCCAAAAATAGATGGATCTCCGCCTTTTAAGCGGACTACGATTTTTCCCTCTTTCGCAAATTGAAGGAGGTGTGCGTTAATCATTTCTTGACGCATAGTATGATTCTTTGGCATTTTTCCGCAATAAATAAGTTCACATGTTTCTTTTGTATAATTAAGAAAGGAAGGGTTTAATAAGCGGTCATATAAGACGATATCTGCACGATTTAAGCACTCTATCGCTTTTTTTGTAATAAGCCCTTCATCACCTGGTCCTGCACCAACTAAATATACATATCCGTTCATATTCGCACCTCGTCTATTTTTATTTAAAAGGAAGCCAGGGGAGGCTTCCTTTCGTAAATTACATGTATATATAAATATCCCCGTCAATAACTTCTACTTCATACGTTTGAATACAACCATCATCAGGTTTTTGAACTTCACCTGTTAGTAGTGAAATTTTCCAATCATGTAGTGGACAAAAGACGAATTCTCCAGATATAATACCTTCCGCTAATGGCCCGTTTTTATGAGGACAACGATTTTCTACAGCTCGAATATCGCCATTTGAAAGGCGGAATAGGGCGATAGACATACCTTTCATTTGTACCTCTTTACCGATTTGAATAGGAAGGTCTTCTGCACGCATAACTTTTATTTTTTCTTTCGTTTGTATCATATAGATCACAGCTCCTTATTTCACAGTTTCTACTTCATACATCGTTTTTAATGATTTCGTTTCTAGTGCTTGTCCCCATGCTTCTTTATATGTGCCACGAGCTTTTTGGAAACGTTCATTTAACTTAGTGACCATATTTGCATCTTGCAGTATTTCCTTTATGTGATCGAAGCCTAATCGTTCTGTCCAGTAGGCAGTACGCTCTCCATAAATACCAGTTTCACGATAATATTGCATGTAAGCTGTAGCGATGCGAAGGACATCATCTTCAGTAGGGACAATCATTACAAAATCAGCTTCGCGTACTTCCGTACCACCATTTCCGCCAATATAAAGTTGGTATCCATTTTCGACACAAACAACGCCAAAATCTTTCGTCAGTACTTCCGCACAGTTACGCGGACAGCCCGTTACACCCATCTTCATTTTATGAGGTGTATCTACCATTTCTAATGATTGTTCAAGCAACATACCAAGTCCTAATGAATCTTTCGTACCGAAACGGCAGAAACGAGAGCCAACACATGATTTTACATTACGAAGAGATTTTGAATACGCATATCCAGAAGCCATATTTAATTCAGCCCATACGTTAGGTAAATCTTGTTTCTTAACACCGTATAAGCCAATTCGGCTCGCACCTGTAATTTTCACAAGTGGAACATCGTACTTTTTCGCAACTTCAGCAATTTTCATTAAATCATCTGCTGTTGTAACGCCTCCGTACATACGTGGAATAACAGAGAAGGTACCATCGTGCTGGATGTTACCATTCATTCTTTCATTCACGAAACGGGATGATTTATCATCTTCATATTCTTCTGGAATCGCCATACGTAAATAATAGTTCAAAGCAGGGCGACATTTTGAACAGCCGTCTTCATGTGCAAAACCAAGAACGTTTCGTACTTCTTTTGGAGATTTTAAACCTTTCTCATGAATGGCCGCTACGACTTCATCACGTGATAACGTTGTACATCCGCACATACCAGTAGACTGCGCAGAAGCATCAAAAGCATCTCCGAGTGTATGAGATAAAACTTGTTCCACAAGCGGACGACATTTACCACAAGACCCTGCGGCTTTCGTACAGCCTTTAACTTCTTCAAAAGTCTTTAACTCTTGTTCTAAAATGGCGTGAACGATTGTGCCTTTCGTAACACCATTACATCCGCAAATTGTGTCATCCGCACTCATAGTAGCAACGTCAAGTTCACATTCTTCACCAGCTTTGTGAAGAAGGGAAGCGGCTGTATATTCTTGTATGTCTTCTTCTTTCTTTAACATGCTAAAGAGGCGTGTACCATCAGCTGTGTCACCATATAAAACGATACCGACAACTTTATTATCACGAATTAATACTTTTTTATAGGAACGTTTACATTCATTAAAGATGGATATTGCTTTCGTTTGATCATCTTCATAAATTTGGCCAGCAGAGAATAAATCACAACCAGCAACTTTTAATTGTGTACCGACGATACTGCCCGAATATCCATCAGTTTGTAAATTTGTTATATGTTTTGCTAATATCGCACCTTGTTCATAAAGAGGAGCAACAAGTCCATATGCGATACCGTCATGCTCTGCACATTCTCCAACTGCATAAATGGACTCATCATTTGTTAGCATATAGTCATTGACTACAATACCGCGATTTACAATTAGACCAGCATCTTTTGCTATTTGCGTATTTGGGCGTATTCCGACAGCCATTACGATTAAATCACAATCTACAACTTCACCGTCTTCAAATTGAATGCCCTCAACATGGTCTGTACCAAGAATTTTTACAGTTTTCTTTTCCATTAAAAACTTCATGCCTTGTGCTTCTAAATCTTCACGCAGAAGAGCAGCTGCTTTCGTATCTAGTTGTTGCTCCATTAAGCTAGGCATTAAATGAACAACATGTACGTCCATTCCTAAATCAATTAGACCTCTTGCGGCTTCTAAACCGAGTAACCCGCCACCAATGACAACGGCCTTTTTCTTTTCTTTAGCGGTATCTATCATAAATTGTGTATCTTCAATAGTTCGAAATCCTGTTACACCAGAAAGTGCGGAACCTTCAACAGGTAAAATAAAAGCACTAGAACCTGTTGCGATAATGAGCTTGTCGTATGTAAGAGTACGCTTCTTTTCTGTAATAATAATTTTTTCTTCTCGATTAATACTTTGCACTCTTTCATTCGTATACAAGGTTATTTCGTTTTCTTCATACCAACTGTATTCATTCATAATGATATCTTGCATATTTGTTTTGCCTTGTAAAACATGAGAGAGCATAATGCGGTTGTAGTTTGGATGCGGTTCATCTCCAAAAATAGTAATCTCATATGAATCACTATCATGTTTTAAGATTTCTTCCATACAGCGAATGCCAGCCATACCATTTCCGATCATAACTAAACGTTTTTTCATTTTCGTTTCCCCTTTTTATGTGAAATATTGAACAAAGGATTATATTTTTATTATAGAAAATCAAATAAGGGGGAGATGTGATATTTATCACATTTTTATAATGATTCACAAATTGTTAAAATTCGGTTTTATGTGAAGGGGATGTGAATATTTTTCGCGAAACGAAAAAGCAGGCCATAAGTATTTACACTCATGTCCTGCACTTGATTTATGCTTTCGTAATGGCACGCGGAAATAAAATATTATTTTCTAAATGAATATGCTCAAATAAATCAGACTCTAGCGCTTCGAGGCGTTGGTAAACAAGTCGATAAGTACCGCAAGCACCTTCTGGAGGAGTAAAGTCATTTGTCACTTTACGAAGTTCTTTTATAATATTTCCAGCATGATTGTGCTCATTTTCTAGTTCATTTACTACTTTACGTAACTTAGCATAGTTTTCATTAGTTGGATTTTGTTCAAATTCTAAAATTAATGGAAAATCTTCCATTTCTTCTTTAATTAAATGCTGTTCTAATTCCATTTTAAGTTCATGAAATAGCTTATGAATTTGAGCTAAATGAGGCTGACTTGCCCCATGAACACGTAATACTTTTGTCACATATGGACTTAACTGTGGTAATTCTTCATTTAAATAGCGGTGATGCTTATTTATAACATAATCAATCAATTCACGATAAGAAGCATTTTTCCAATCAATTTCCGATTCATTTAATCGTTTCGTATTATGATAAAGCATATTTAACTCTGTAAGCACTTCAGTAGCTGATAAATTTCTTTCATGAATTGCATCAATAAGTGGCTTATTACCGCCACAACAAAAATCTATTCTATATAATTTAAAAAGATCACTAGCTTTCGGAAATTGTGTAACAATCTCACCAACAATTGAAGTTTCAGTAAATGTATGTTCCATATGAATGCCTCCATAAAATTTTAATGTAATATCTGAATTAAGAATAGCGATAAATTAAAATCTATGTAGTGATTGAAATCACTTATTCTGTGTCGTTTTTGAGAATAATAAGAAGAATGTTATTAAAATAAGGGGGAAAGTAATAAGTGGTAATGTTTTACGTTAATAAAAAAGAAGCTTAGTAAAAGCTTCTTTTTTATTACTATTTTTCACATGCAATTCCATCGCCATCACGATCAAGATGAGAGCTATAACCTGGTTGCCCTTTATGTAAAGGAGCTTTCCCAGCTGCTCTAACTGCAGCACAATTTTTGTAGTATGCACTATCAGTATTACCATTAGCTGGTTGTGTTTGAGCTTGCTGTGCTTTTTGTTCTTCTTGTTGTTTGCGAGCTTGTTCATCAGCCAGACGTTTTTGCTCTTCTTGTTGTTTACGAGCTTGTTCATCAGCCAGACGTTTTTGTTCTTCTTGTTGTTTACGAGCTTGTTCATCAGCCAGACGTTTTTGTTCTTCTTGTTGTTTACGAGCTTGTTCATCAGCCAGACGTTTTTCATCCTCTTGCTTACGAGCTTGTTCTTCGGCTAGACGCTTCTCATCTTCTTGCTTTTGAGTTTTTTCGTCCGCCTCTTTCTTTTCTAGCTCTTTTTTCTGTTCGCTATCTTTTGGCTCTTCATTATTAGAGGCAACTTTTGTACTAGTTGCTGTCGTTTTTTCAGAAGAAGGAGCTGAAATACCTAATAACGCAACAAAAATGACAAATAATACAGCTGTAATAATAAATTGTTTTTTCGCTACACCTGTTTTCTTAATAACAGATAAGATTGCTAGAACAAGGAAGAATATAAATAGAATGAAACTTAAAGTAGAAAAAAACTCGACGACGGGGTGTTCCGATTTTGTTGTACCGGCCGTTATTAATATAATAGAAATCATAAAAAGAATAACGGTAGGACGTCCATATTGTTTTGCTTTTCCATTTTTCTTAAAGAATGAAATGATACATAAGATTAAAAGAATAAAAGCAATAAAAAATAAAGCTGCACCAATATTACTTAAAATTGACATTTTCATACCTCCATTTGTAAGATTCTTCTTATTGATTATATAGGAATTTATTGGATATTACACGTTTTGTATAAATTTAGAAAATTAATATTTTTAATAGACTCATAAACATTTATTTTGTATATAAGGAAAAATGGATATATTTCCTATTACTTTTTGAAAGAGATTTCATAAATTATAGTATATCGATTGAAAGGAGGAGATTTGAATGGAATTTCAATTGTTGGTAACTTGTATATTACAAGAAGGTAATGCTTACTTTTTAGTAACGAAGGTAGATGATGTTATTACGTTAAAAGTACCGATTACTGCGGGAGTAGCAGGTTTATTTTTAGCTTTAGGTGTACCAAGATGTTCTTAATTTAAATCTCTATAGTAGAAGAGGAAGGGACATGCCTTCCTTTCCTACTATTACATAATATAATTATGTAAACTTAAATATCATATTTGTGATAGCACGTTTGAAATGGACATGCATATACTATAATGTTTCATTGGATGTTAGCGGTGAAAGGTAGTTTTAATAAGTGCATCCAGTGATATTTTTAAGCTATGAAAATAAAAGAGGTGCTATTATATATGAAAAGAAAAACATTGGATATTCCAGTTACATTGCGAAGAGAGTGGTTTTTAATAGAGTTAGCTCATTTAACGAAAAAATATGGAATTGAAATTGCAACTAGTAAAATGGATGCTGCACCGTTTTTAAGAGATCAAGTTACGGAGTCAAAGATAGGGAAAGGGCTACAATACGATAAATATGATGATGAGTATATAATTGAAAATTAAAGGGTAACAACAAAATTAAATTAATTTATAACAAATATAAAATAAAGCAGATTCTAAATATAGAATCTGCTTTATTATGAAATACTTGTAGTCAACTAGCCTCTTTCTAGTGTTTTTCCTACATATTTCTCTTGCGTTATTCCAAAAGAGTCACGAAGAATGCGAGCATAATCTTTAGATTCTATTGGTCGTTTATTTTTGGTGCCTTTAAAGGTTTCTGTATAATTTTTATTTGTTAATGATATGTGACCATAAGTAGTTAATTTACAAGTGATAGCTCCTTTATTAAAAGGAGATTCTTTATGCTCTACAATCACTTTTTGAATCTTATTCACTTTTTTCTCATCTATTGGATCTACAGTGAAAGCATAGCCTATTTTCCATTCGTTTGAAGGTTCAGATTGTAAGAAACTTGTAGATTCCCCGTTAGCTCCTTTTCTCATTTCTAAAATATGCGTACCTTTTCGAGTATTTCGCTTACGAATTCGATATTCTCCTGTTTGAGAGGAGATGACTTCTCCGTTAAAAGGGACTGGATGTAAAGGGAGATGAGATGCAAAACCTGCATCCACAACATAATCTTTATCCTCATGACTTAATATGATAATGACATGACCATCATCGGGTTTCCATTTATTATCGTAAAGGTCATAAACAGTACCGGCTACTTTGTATACTTGAAACCCACAATCAATTAAAAAATAATACAATAGGGAGTTTAATTCATAACAAAGTCCACCTCGTTTTTGAATAAGTAACTTTTCTATTAAGTTATCTTTTGAGATATTTTTAATAGTACCAGCCATAATATCAAGATTTTCATAGGGGAGAATCATTCCCATTTTCAAGAGAATTCCATCTAAATCATCAAATGTTATTTCTTTTGCAGGAATTTCTAAGCGTTTAAAAAACTCCTTTTGTAATTTGGTCATCATAAAGTATTCTCCTTTCTTTTTACAGAATTTTCTTCTGCTCACCGATAGGTTAGTACTTCTAAAAAGTTAATTCAAGTGTGCGGAAATTATCATAATATATGTTTCTGGAAATATGATTTTCTATTCGGAAATTTCAGTTTAATTTTTAATCGTAGGAAAGTCTTATAATACAAGCTCCTTTAAAATTAGTTTGTATTTAATGAAAAGAAAGTACATATCTTTATTATATTTTTAAATAACTAACTAGTAATAAAATGTTTTTTTACTAAAATTTTTTCAAGATTTGTATGCTTTATATAAACAATAATGATTTAAAAAATATCTGGGTGTAGCGAAGTTAACAATTATTGAGAAACTTTTTTGTCGTATTCTATCAAAAGGAAGAGGTAGAAACAAAGAGAATAACGAGAGTTAAGGAAGAGGGGATACAACTAGTAACCTTCTAAAAATAGGGCTAACATCTTTTAAAAATGAAAGATTAGCTATTATTAAGGAAGGGAAAATATAAAATATTATAAAGAACACCTTCTTTCAAAAAAATAGGGGGAGTAATATGCGACTGATGAGAAGATGTGTGGCCTTACTAATTGTATTTTTTATCATGGCTCCAACGATTAGCACAAATGTACAGGCAGAAGTTGTAAAAGAGCTTGGAAAGGGGTTTCCTGATACAGAAGTATTCACACCTGGAGAATGGTTTTTAGGCCAAAAACCTGCTAATTATGATGAGAATAAACCGCCAATTCTCTTTGTACAAGGAAGAAATGGTAATGCTGATAGTTGGTATGGAAAGACAGTATATCATGATATAAATGATATGTATGATTATGCTTTAAAAGCAGGCTATCAAACAGTGTTTATACAATTGTATGATGCTGCAGGGAAAGGTTCGGCTAGTCAGTGGGATAACGGAAAATTGTTAGCACAAAAACTTGAAGAAATATATAATCATTTCGGTAAAAAAGTTAATATTGTAGCGCATAGTAAAGGTGGTATTGATACACAAGCCGCATTAGTTGAATATGGTGCGAATCGATTTGTTGGAAATGTTATTACACTTGCTACACCGCATCACGGCTCAAATTTAGCAGATTTGTCATATAGTTGGTGGGCAGGGTGGCTTGCTTCTATATTAGGTCAAAAAGATGATGGTACGTATTCGTTACAAATAGGTGAAATGGCAAAGTTTCGTTCAATAATAGATAACAACCCAGCAGCTAAATTAAACCGTTACTATACGGCTACTGGAACTAGCTGGGGACCAACATTTTCTGCATTATCTATGGGCGGGTTATATTTATCATCGTACGGTTCAAATGATGGACTAGTAAATGAATGGAGTACGAAGCTATCGTACGGTACACATTTATTTACAGATTCCAGATTTGATCATGACAATATAAGAAAAGGATCAGCTGTTTTTGCACGAATTGAACCATATTTACGTACGACAAATGTGGGATTACCAGCTTTAGTAGCATCCAGCACTAGTTCAAATGAAGATCTAGAACAATTAAATACAACTTCAAATCAAAATATTTTAGGAGGCGAATTACCACAAAATCAGTGGATAGAGCAAAGTATTTCTGTTGATAAAAAGGCTGAAGGAATAGTTTCTGTACTAACTGCTTCTTCTGATGTAGAAGTACAAATGGTATCTCCAAAAGGAAAAATCTATGCAAATAAAGATAGCGCTATAACTACTGGTGAAGGCGAATCTTTCTTTAATGGGGCGACAATTAGAACGTTTAAGTTTGATAAATTGGAAGTAGGCGAATGGAAAATCAAAATGATGGCGAAGCAGTCGAAAGATGCATATTTAGTTGTAAGCGATTACAAGGATGATGCACCATTTGTTCTTCGAATGCCTACAAAAGTTAAAGTAAATAAACCTGAGTATAAACTGAAAAAATCACCTGTAGCACCTGAAATGAAAGGGGATCTTTCCATAACAGTAAGAGTCGTTAATAAAGAAGGTAAGTTAGTCTCTGAATTTAATGAATTACAAAATGTTAATACGAATACATTTACAGGTGCTTTGAAAGATATAAAACAACCGGGAGTATATAACGTTACGATGGATATAAAAGGGATGAATAAAGAAGGAAAACCATATAATCGTACGATTGTTAAGTCGGTTTATGTAGAGAAATAAGGAAGAACAAATAAGTATAATAAAAAAGTGCAGAAATCTTGTGTTAGAAAGAATTCTGCACTTTTTTATGTGGGGAGAGATAATAGAAGTTGAAAAAAACTGTTATTCAATAAAAAAAGATGCTGAAATAGCATCTGAATGTAAAGAAATAATTTTAACTTAGTTTTGTAACTGTTAATTCCACTGAATTTATACCATTGTCACAAGTTACAATACTTTGACGATTAAAACCACTATTATTTCTAAGTTGAAGAGTTGAATTAGCAGGCACTGTAACAATCGTTTCGCCAACGAGTTGAAGACATTCGTTATTTGATGAAGTATTCATTTGAATAGCGAAATCACCTTGACTATCAGCAAGTGGATTGTTATTTAAAAATATAGTTATGACTGGGATATGTGGAAATACAGGATTTAAAGTAGTATTAATACTGGAAATGAACGAAACTCTATAATCACCAGCTTGTCTAAAGTGTATAGTAGTAGGATTTAGTAAGGAAACGCCTCCTGCTAAAGGTCCAACGTAATTAAATGAAAAAGGATCGCCAAAAGGAACAGTTATAAATTCAGTTTGCCAAAAAGTTCCGTATGCAGGACAGCTTCGTTTATGTGAATGGTCACATGAACATTTTTTATTTGAACTGGAAGAAGATTTGCATGAGCATTTTTTATACGAGTTTGAAGAATGATAGTATGAACCCAATATATTACCTCCTATTCTTAATAAATTTAAATCACATAGTAGTTTATGAAGATGAATCACAATTGGCGTGTATGCTTGTACTATAAAAGGAGATAGATTTGGAATATAAAGTGGTCAAATGATGAAGTGTAGTATTTGGGTATTACCTGTAACACCTTTTGAAGATGATAAGGTTTATAATTTGATAGAAAAATAAATGGAATTTCTAAATAGAGTGAAGTAACGAGGAAACGTTTATCCCGCTATTTTCCGAGCAGTAAGACTCCCACCTCAAAATTCAGCGAAAGCAAAGAAGTTAGGTGGGGGATGAATTAAACCCCCACTCATTAAAATTTTACTTTACTATATTTATTTAGTCTGACAAAACAGAAATATTACCTTTAGCTGTATGGATGTTATCATTTGGTGAAGTTATGATATTTAACTGTATGTATATTAGGCTATTCAGTTTATCTTTTATTTGCGTAGCTGAGCAGGAAAAAGTCAGAAAATATAGAATAATGTACATATGAAGCATCATTTGTTTTTGGTGTGAATAGTAATTAAAGATACGCTAAAATATTTAAAATTGTAACGAAAGAGAGATTAAATAATAGAAGGAGCAACTTACATGGAAAATATATTAAAGGTATCTTCAAAATCAAGCCCAAATTCAGTCGCAGGTGCAATAGCAGGAGTACTAAGAACAAGTGGTAATGTGGAAATTCAAGCGATTGGGGCTGGAGCTATAAATCAAGCGATTAAAGCAATTGCGATTGCAAGAGGGTTCGTCGCTCCAAGTGGTATTGACTTAGCTTTTGTTCCAGCGTTTCAAGAGATTTCTATCAATAATGAAGAGAGAACAGCGATTAAATTAATTGTAGGCCCTAGAAAGAAAAGGTCTTAGTAGAAGAGAGCGTTACTATAAGGGAAAAAGCTAATAGACTTCCCAGGTTAGATACGTTATTTTATGTAACCGATCCTTGGGTGTGGACACGGCATTATACCGGACTCATGTCTGTTAATTTCTCCTTAAATTTAGCGCGTGTTCTAGATACTTAAAAATGCCAAATCCTTTGTGATATAAGGGATTTGGCATTTTTGATGTTTTTAAAAATAAACAACCTTAAAACTGCTCATTCTTCTCCCAAGATTCAACGATATAGTATGAGAAACCTTATTATATCAAGGTTTGTAAGTGGTGATTCACCTCGATGCTCACATTTTGCTCACATTAAATTTGTTCATTTTTTATCAGGTGTTTTCATTAGATTTTATTATGCTCTCGAAGTTTTCTGCTGCCTGTTCTGTGTGATGTGGCTATAATTGTCTAAAGGCATTTGAATAGATGAATGCCCTAAGCGATCTTGTAAGATTTTAGGATGTTCTCCAGCCGGAAGCATGAGTGTAGCGTGAGTATGTCGTAAGTCGTGTATACGAATTCGAGGAACACCAGCTTTTTTATAGTGATCATTCAAAAAGCGATGAGGAGCATCTATATGTAAGGGTGAATGTATCGTATTGCCGGTGAAAATAAAGGCTTCTTCATTCAAGTGTATACCCCAGCGGAAAAATTCTTTCTTTTTATAAGAGTAGTAGGATTGTAACTTCCCTATAACAAAAGAAGAGATACTAATGCTTCTATTTGAAGATTTAGTTTTTGTAGCAGCTTTAAATAGTCCTTTTTCTGTTTTTACAAGTGATTTATTAACCAGGATACGTTTATTATCAAAGTCAATATCTTTCCATGTTAGTGCAAGTAATTCTCCGCGTCTCATCCCTGTATAAATTGCAAGTAAGAAGAACATATAGTACTTAATATTTTTTTCTTTTAGATACTGGAGGAATCGATTACATTCTTCGCTGGACCATGTCTTCATCTCACCTTGCTCTTCACGTGGTTTTTTTACTTTATTCATTATATTATCATGTATGATTTCCCATTCTACTGCATGTTTGAATATGCATCTGAAGCAGCGGTGGATATTGCTGATTGTACCATTTGATAGTCCTTTTTCTTTAAGTTCAGCATAGTAGCTTTGAATCATTACGGGCTTAATACTTTTAATTTTTTTATAACCAAATGGGGGAAGTAAACGATGTCCATAGGAAAAGAAGTTGCTATGGCACGAAAACGAAAGGGAATCACCCAAGAACAACTCTCCTTAGAAATCCCCGTGAGTCGTGAGTCACTAGCAAAATATGAAACTGAACAACGACGCTTACCAGAAGATTTACGAAAATGTATTACTGAAGGAATTGATGATCCGCAGTTATTTTTTAAAATGTGGAGTGAAGCAACAGGGGATGTAAGTATTCCGTTCTTCAACGGGGAGCAAATAGATCTTCATCCTACAAGTATGAGATACATGGTTTATCAAGAGACAAATGAAGCTTTGGAACAACTCGATACAGTATGTTGGTTTAAACCTTCACAAACTTGGTCCGAAAGTGAGAAAGAGGATTTGAAAAAGGTAATGCATGAAGTCCGGGATGCTACAGGTTCGATGATGAGCCTCGTAGCGGTCCTATGTGATCAATATGGTTTTTCAATGAAAGAAATCTTTAAGTACTGGAAAGTATCATTACGAGCTAGGAAGTATATAAAAGGTTAATTTAATTATTTTATTGGGGAGGTTTAAGTTATGACAATTGATTATGCAAGTCCAACTTTAAATCAATATAAAACGCTAATTCGTAAGGAAGCAAATTTATATGGTGATATTCGAATTGCAGCAGTTTGTGGAGACTATATGAAAGCTAGGGACCTAAAACAAGAGAAGAAATTAATGGAGATAAGAATTCGAATTATAGAAGCAGCATTTGTTTTGAAAAACAAAAAGAAAAAAGGAAAGGCTACCGCGTAGCCTGCGATAGCCAATCATGACAGTAGATAAATTATAGCATATAACAATTTAGTGCGACAAGCTGTTGTGCTTGTCGTTATGACCAGAAAGATTTGTTAACTCTAACCGCTTAGTATACATTACATTCTGGTCATAACGATGCGTACAGTATCAAATTATTAAAAATGGGGAGCAAATTATGAAAGTAGAATGTAATCGTCTGTTCGACTTAGTTCTACCATGTGATTTTGCTTTTGCAAATGAATTACATAACTGCATGGTGACATGTATTCATAACATGTTCAATGCTGGTTCATTAGATGAAGCAAATCATTGGGAGAAGGAATTAAATAGATGCGCAAAAGAATTCAAGAGCCTTCGTAATGAAAAAGAGGATCACGATGTATCAAAGAGTTATCGTGTAGTTGTTAAAAGTCTTCAAGAGCAGGGGATCAACGCATCATTAGTTAGTCGTAAAAAATAAAAAATCTATCACTTTGCAGAGTGATAGATTTTAGACTCTTATAGAGAGTTTTTCTAAAAATTGAATTGGATTAAGTATAAGCAAATCAAGTAAAACAATGGAGGATGAATAATATGGCAATTTATAGACCTGTTCAAGTTTCATATTGGCAAGATGCATTCGTTTTAGATCTTACACCGGAGGAAAAATACTTCTATCTGTATTTGATGACTAATAGCAAAACTTCTCAGAGTGGTATCTATGAGCTTCCATTACGAGTGATAGAAATGGATACAGGGTATAATATAACCGTGAGACGGTTGAGAAGCTGCTAGAGCGGTTTGCTGATTACGGGAAAATTCATTACAACAAAAAGACGAAAGAAATTATGTTGATTAATTGGCTTAAATTCAATGCTATTACAAATATGAATATTGAAAAGTGTGTGTTAAAAGAAATCCAGAATATTAAGTGTGAAGATTTTTTAATTGATTTTTATGAGACATGTTTAGATTTAGAACAGCAGCAAGATTTTAAAATTCCTCGTATTAAGGATTACTTCCAAGCTCGTTTTGAGTGGCTTATAAGGGGCTTCGAAGACCCTATGAAGGAAAAAGAAGAAACAAAAACAAAGACAGAAACAAAAGAAAAAGAAGAAACAAAAACAAAAGAAGAAGCAGCAAGCTGCTCAAGAGATAAAAAAGTTGCAGAAGAAAATCCAATAGCATTTTATGAGCAAAATTTTGGAGTTCTTAAACCATTTGTGGCTGAAGGGATTAATGCGTGGATTGAAGATTTGAATGCACAGCTTGTTATCAAAGCAATGAAAATAGCTTTAGAAAAGAATGCACCTAATATGTCTTATGTACAAGGTATTTTAAGAGATTGGCATGCTAAGGGGTATAAGAGTATTACTGATGTTGAAGCTGCACAAACTCAATTCCGTAAGAAATACCAGTCTCGTGGTGGGAGAAGTAATGCTCGAAAAGAAATTGTTCCTGATTGGTTACATACTCAAGATACAGAAGCGCAATCTCAGCCTGTAAAGCACGATGAAATCGAATTAGAAGCTGAACGGAAACGTTTAGAAAAAGTGTTATCTAAATATAAAAAAGAAGCTTAGGAGGATTGGAATGCCAAAGCAGTTAACTATATTTGATGTTGAGCCTGTAATAGCATTCGATACTGAGAAAGCACACATTCATCAATTAAATTCTAAAGTTCGTTTTACAGATGTAGTTGTTCAAGTACCAAAGCAAGTAAGAGCTACTGATGAATTAAAACCAACAACAGCGCCAAATGATCAGTATGAATTATTTGAGGAATATACAATTGGAATTTGGAGATTTAAGCGAGTGGAAGATAAGCAGTTCGATTGGGAAGAAGCGGAGGAGCTTTGCAAGTCTGCGAGAGATAATAAAGAACCGATTTCAATACGACTTTATTTATCATTAGAACAATCATTTATTCCTGATAATGTTGTGGAATATCTATAACAAAATAAAAAAGTCGAGATTGCTCCCGACTTGCTTCGACAAAATAATCATAACATACGGGAGTGGTCTAAATGGGAATTATTAAAGAAAATTTTGTAGAAATGACAGCTGAAATAGATTTGAAAATAAACGGAATATATGTTGTTAAAAATGGTCAGGTCCAACTAATAGAACCACCCCAAGGTGGATTTGGTGAACAATCATTTGTATATCAAAGTGGAAAAGTAATTCGTATGGAAGAACGAAAAACACAGTTACTTTAATCAAATTTGAATTTTGTAGAAAAAGAGCAGCTAGCAAAAGCTAACTGCTCAATACAAGGAGATACAGAGAAAACTAAATGGATTTTGGCATACAGCCTATCAACATTATGGACATAATATTGGGTTTTATTCAGTCGATTACGTTAAATGTTTGACGATATAGTCTTTTATTAGTAAAAAAGCTGCAAGGAGAAACATTACGTCAATTGAGAACCAAAACATATCTTTTTGAGGTTTCTTAAACTCTGATATTATCGAAAACATTAAAAATAAGGCAACGGCTATTACAATACAGAGTTTAATCATATCAGACATTTATAGCACTCCTAACATTTAATCTTTTTTATTATATAGCTATTTCCAATGTTGAGGAATTTAAAAAGTGTTTTATGAGAATTCAAACAAAATAATCCTTTGAAATGAATATCGTCCAGCTAGAAAACTAGAGGACACCAATTCATTAAAGCAGTAATTAAAGCTGTTTTAGGAATAGGTGTCCTTTTTATTTTGAAAAGGGAGATGGGGAAATGAAGGTGCTAAGAGATTAATTACTTGAGTGGAAAAAGCAATCCAAGAAAGGAAAGAAGAAAAAACAAAAAGAGAAATTAAGTACTCGTGAAATTGAGCATTTAATGGGGATGCATAGACCTTGTTATGAGCGTAGACGTGGAGTATTAAGACAAAAGTAATTTAAAAATAAAAAGGAGTGGTCTTGCATGACTAAACAATTATCTTTCTTACCAAAAATCGATAGAACATCAACACAGGAGGAATTAGAAGGTGTGTTGGAAAGCGTACGTATACATAGACAATTTGGGATGATGCGTAAAGAAATGAAAGTCACTCCTTCTTATGAAATACATGAGCACGGTCCTACACATACAGTTGGAAAACCATTAGAAGATGTTGCTATAGCAAATATTCAACAAAGTAAACGAGAAGAATGGCTTGAAAGAATGTCATTACGTATTGATCAATTTCTAAATCGATTAGGAAACGGACGTGCAGGAATTATCCAAAGGGATATTATCTATAAACGTTATTTAGAAGAAGAGGACGTATGTGATTACATGGTTTATAACGAAATCGGAATGTCAGAGCGTACTTATCGACGTTGGAAGTCTAAAGCATTTTATAAGCTCGCTTTTGCACTTGGATTAGAAGTTTACGAGGCAGAAGAGACTGGAGGTAATGGACAATGAATTTTGTTCAACCGATACGTGATCCAAAGCAAATACAACAAATTAAAGAATATCTAAAAAAAAAGAATGAACGCAATTATATTTTGTTTGTAATGGGAATTAATACAGGTCTACGTATTAGTGATATTTTAAAACTGAAGGTTGGAGATTTAAATGGCAGCCATATATCAATGCGTGAAATGAAGACAGGTAAGCAGAAACGTATTCAGATTACTGCAGCATTAAGAAGAGAGTTAAAGTGGTACATTGAAGATATGGAAGACTATGAGTATTTAATTAAGAGCAGACAAGGAAAGAATCGACCAATCGGAAGAAGCATGGCATATAAAATACTTAGTACTACAGCAGCAAAGTTTGGTTTAGAAGAGATTGGGACACATACATTACGTAAGACATTTGGATATCATATGTACATACAGACAAAGAACATAGCTTTGCTGATGGAGATATTCAATCATTCAAGTGAACGAGTAACGTTAAGATATATAGGAGTAAACCAAGATGCAATGGATAAAGCAATGACTAGATTTAAAATCTAATCATTGATTTTTTTGTTCAAGGATAGCAACACATGCTTATCGACTTAAGAACAGAAACTTATGCTTGAACATAAAATTAAAATTAAATTTAGATGAGCAAAGCTATTTCAAGTGAATAGAATCGCCTCTTTAAGAATACATAAAAAATATATATACAAGCGTATTCTAATCACTGCATCATTGGTGAAAGTAGAATTCTATAAATTTTGGAGGAAGAGATATGCAAAAAAAGGTTCTCCTGTTTACAGATTTAGGGATTGATGATGCGTTTGCTATACTGTACACCTTTTTTCGTAAAGACATTCAACTTGTAGGAATTGTGGCCGATTATGGAAATGTATCAAGAGAAGATGTAATAAGAAATATTAACTATTTAAAGTACATTGCGGGAAGAGAAGAAATACCTGTATTCCTTGGTGCTTCTGTACCGTTGACAGGTATAGTGATTCAGTATTTCCCTGAGGTACATGGAAAAGTTGGATTAGGACCTATTATTCCACCTGAAATTTCATATCCAGTTTATCCTTTAAATGATATTTATCAAATTATAGAATCAAATTTAGAAGATCTTACAATTATCAATTTAGGAAGACTTTCTTCGCTAGCTACGACTTTTGTATTAAATTTAGAAACAATGCGAAATGTAAGAGAATGCATTTGCATGGGGGGAGCTTTTTTCTATCCAGGTAACGTAACTGCTGTGGCTGAAGCTAATTTTTACGCAGACCCTTATGCAGCAAACTTAATTCTGCAGCATGCAAAGAACTTGACGATTATTCCTTTAAATGTGACTCAACACGCGATTGTTACACCCGAAATGGTCCAGCAAATTGATGCATTTCATCGGAGTACACAGGATCTTGCAGGACTCATCATCAAACCTATGTTAGATTATTATTATAATTTCTACTCCAAGTCTAATCCTGGTATAAGTGGAAGTCCTATGCATGATTTTGTAACGGTGTGGTATTTGCTGAATCAAGAGGCTGTTAGTCTTTCAAGGGTACCCATTAAAGTGATTCCTGATCAAGGGGAAGGATTTGGTCAAAGCATTGCAGACTTTCGTTTTGTTACTAATCCAGGCTATAAAACGCATAATGTAGCTTTTCAGTTTGATTATGAATGGTTCAAGAAGGATATTATGGAAACGTTCCTAAAGAAGAGAGTGTAACAGACTTTATTAACTTCAGATAATACGGATTATATGAATGAAATATCACTGCACTTCACGTACAAGAATTCGACTTTTTTAGGTTGAAATTCGTCTAACATACAAAGCTTCCGAAATGTTGGCTGTACCCTATCACTATCAAGCTAACAGAATAAAATCTTCCTAATTTCTGGTGTATTAAAACTTTAAGTTGATGACCATGTGGTGCTCCCCCACATCCATCAACTTAAGAAAAGTAAACATCCCAAAAACAAAAAATGAGTTGACTTCTCAAAATAACTAACTATAGAGAAAGAGAAATTTCATTTAGTGGGTACTTCAAAACCTTAGCTTGATTGCGATGGTGTCACCATATCAAAAAGAAAATTGTGCGTTTAGACATATTTTTCAACCGCTTCCTGTACGTTAAGGGACTCGTTATTTTTTTACAGTTTTTTATTATGAAATTCAAAATAACTAATTATAATAGGTGAAAAAAACGATCAATAGTTGGGGTACGGAAAGGATTTGAATTTACATTCTTTCTCAATACATATCATGGATAAATAAAGTAAAATATGGGTTGGGGCTATGTCTCATGTTGTGTTAATCCTAACAATAACTAAGGGTACATAATATGCTTTCATACCTTTGAATAATTTTGTTATAGAAGGGATGGAGATTTAACTGGCTCAAATTGTTGGTATTGATAGATACCTTTGTACTGGGGCTTTAATTTATATGCGTGAGGACCTTTCCTTAAGTCTTGTCAGGAAGTAAGGAACAGTAAGCAAACACTTATACAATATGAATAGAGGAGAGGAATGCCTTATGAAAATACGTGGTCAAATTACATGTGCAAGTCTGGCCCTTTTAATAGCTGGAAGTTCCCTGTTATATACAACATCAACCTCAATTGTAAAAGCAGAGCCCGCTCAAAATGTATCTAGTTCGTTACAAACAAATACTCAACGAGATCGTACTTCCGTCAAGCAAGCAATGCGAGATACATTGCAACTTGGATACCCGGGGATACTTGCTAAAACTTCTGAGGGTGGAAAAATGTGGGGGTATGCCGCTGGAATAGCGGATCTGAGAACCAAGAAACCAATGAAAACAGATTTTCGCTTTCGCATTGGGAGTGTGACGAAGACGTTCACCGCAACAGTTGTACTTCAATTAGTTGGAGAGAATCGCCTGAAGCTAGACGACTACATCGAAGATTGGTTGCCTGGTGTCATTCAAGGAAATGGATATGATGGTAACAAGATTACTATCCGGGAGATATTGAACCATACAAGTGGTATCGCTGAATACTCAAGGTCAAAAGACGTTGATTTTACGGATACAAAAAAATCGTATACAGCTGAAGAGTTAGTGAAGATGGGGATTTCTCTTCCCCCAGACTTTGCTCCAGGAAAGGGCTGGTCTTATTCAAACACAGGATACGTATTACTGGGTATCCTTATTGAAAAAGTAACTGGAAACAGCTATGCGGAAGAGGTTGAAAATCGAATTATTGAACCACTTGAATTGTCGAATACATTCCTACCAGGCAACTCAAGTGTTATTCCAGGCACTAACCATGCCCGTGGATATGTCCAACCAGACGAAGCAAGTGAGCTAAAAGACGTTACTTATTATAACCCAAGTGCAGCTAGCTCTGCTGGAGATATGATTTCTACTGCTGACGACTTAAACAAATTCTTCTTTTATTTGCTCGGTGGCAAATTACTGAAAGAACAGCAACTAAAACAAATGCTTACTACAGTTCCTACAGGAAAAGAAGGAATCGATGGATATGGTCTTGGAATCTATGAAACTAAGCTTCCAAACGGTGTTTCGATATGGGGACACACAGGTGGCATTCTAGGGTTTACAACTCTTGTTGGAGGTAAACTTGGAGGCAAGCATACGTTGGTCGTCAATTGGAATAGTTTGGGTAGAACTGACAGTCCTAATCCTTTTAAAAAAATTTTACTTGCTGAATTTAGCAAGTAGGAAAAAAGGAAAAATTTATCGTAGTTTTCATAGTTGAAAATATACTTTTCTGGTTCAAAAGCCCCAACTTATTTTTAAGAAAAATTTGGAGCTTTTTTTGTTTTGGTAGCGTTTATTCTCCTTAAGTTGATGGATGTGTGGTGGTACTCCATCGCCATCAAGCTAAGCTTATATAAGTTTAATTTCACGTGAAATTTTTTCGTTTTTCTAAAGACAAATGTAAGTTCTTTAAAGATTTGCATGCCAAATAAACCCTATCAGGTTTCAGCTTTTTGGATTACGCTACATGACTGTGAGACATAGAAAAGTTGTATACGACGCCTAAGATATCAAAGACTGTTTTCTTCTCATACCTATGGGATTTTCGTCCGTTTTTCTGTAAGAAATTAAACAGACGAAAGAGAATCTTTGTTAATTCTTGGGTGTCTTTTTGTAAAGATTGATAAATAAGTGGAAAATAATCTTTGATGATATAAATTGCTTTATATTCACTTAATTCTCGTTTCTTCTTGATGAGGAGTAATTGGCGCATTTGAAACATGGTGGAGAAACAAAGAAGGATACTTATCAATTGTCCGTATAAGTGACATTCTAGTCGTTCTAATTTTACAGAATTACAGTGATGAATACGAAAAAATGATTTCCATGTTTTAAAAATAAGTTCAATTTGCCAGTGTAAGGAGTAAAAATCGTATACTTGTTCCTTTGGTAGATATTCTAAAGGAATATTTGTAATGTAAAAGTTAATTGCACTAAGCCTCTTACTACGTTCTTTATAGGTAATTTGCTTCTTATGTTCTTTAGATGCTAAATCCTTTTGCCTACGTTTCATTTGTGTTTCAGTTAATTTGTACAGAATGAGTCTTGCAGGAAGTTTTTGATACATTCCAATATAAATTTCAGGAATTTCATATGTTTCACCTGACTGTAATTGGTCAATGAATTGCTCCATATCTAATTGGATGTACTCAGAGTGCTTTTTTATTGTTCCATTTTGAAAGTATTCAGGCTCATTATTCTTTTGATATATACGTGTATTGAGCTTTAATCTTGAAATAAAATAAGCATTACACTCTTCTATAGTATGTAAGTCTTTTAGGTCGAAGTATCCTAAATCACGTATACATATATCGTTCGGTTGAAGGGACGCTAAACAAGTAGAACCATACGTTTTATCATTGTGCTTTCCCGATCCTACATGAACATGAAGAAATTGACCACTTAGTAAATCATACTCTAGTTGAATTTTCACACCAGCATTTTGACCACTACCACCTGAACCTTGATATATAGAAGTGAATTTATCCGGAATTTGAAAATGTGTAGAATCCAATACACGAATACGTCGAAAATAGTTTGTATACAAAGTTGGAATCTTGTTAGAAGAACAAAATTGTTGGTGAAGTAAATGTGCTAAGAGTTGTTGTAAAAACTGAACAGCCTGAGAATTAAAACGTTGATTGAGTCCTTCTGGACTCATAGAAATGCCTGTGTTAGCTTCTAATCGACTACTTAATTGTACCAATGAAGTATGGGCGATATTTTGACTTAACCAAATACATAGAGCCACTAAATCTTGTGCGCGGTATTTACTTTTTCGTTTAACAAATCCTACATTTTTAGCTAATTGCTCTAAAGCATCAGGTGACATATATCGTTGCAATTCTTTAGAAAACAATTCTAATTCATCAGAAATCGATAAATTCATACTAAAACGCCATCCTTTCCTATGATTCTATAGAAAGAATAGCGTATTTTTTCATTTTAGGGGGAATTTTGTTTTATTAGCTTGATAGCGATGGGGTGGGACCCCTATAATCGTCGAAAATATAAAAATAAAGTTAATTTTAACGTATGTGTATTTTATTTCTATATATAATTTTATAAATATATTGAGCTAAAGGGATTAAACTACTCCTAATTTCACTTCAATTTATAAAAGGCTAATCGTTAACAATTTAAAAAGGGGTTTAAAAAATTAGAGACATATAGTATCATTAGATTCCGGACCGAATGGTCCGGAATCATGTGTGAATATATTTAAAAGGAGAAATTTATGCAGAAAGAAAAATTAAAGATTCTAGGCAATTTAATTAGGGGGATAATAAAGTGAACTTTATAAAAACGAATAAAAAAGATCTTATTATGTTAGTAGTTTTTACAATGTTTGTAATACTTCAGATTGGCGTCCTCATATTAGTAGGAGTATCACTTTTAACTAATGTAAATTTAGTTGAATCAGAATTTGCCAATACTGCCGCCGCTTTTATTGTACCTGCTATTATAGGTATAAGTTTCTATAGGAAAGAAATTATTCAAAGTTTTTCTTATTTTAAAGAGAAAACAATTTTGAAAGTAGTAAGTATTCCTATGGTGGTTTTACTTACGGGAATTCTAGAAAAATTTGTTACGAAATTTCTAGTAAATACAGATCAGTCAGTGAATCAAGATGCCGTTAATCAAGCCGCTTCAGAGGTACCTTTTATATTTGCATTGATTTTAGTTGGTGTTGCAGGTCCAATAGTCGAGGAAATTATATTTCGTCATATATTAGTAAATAAATTTTCTAGTTATGTTGGTACTGCTATTGCATCAATCATTTCCATTCTAATTTTTACAGTTCTTCATTCACAAAACCTTTCCGATTTTGCTATTTATTTACCAGGCTCGGTGATATTTACTGTGGCTTATCTTATTTCTAAAAGATCCCTTGCATATATCATAGCAATACATGTGTTAAACAATGTCCTTAGTTTAATTCTGTAAGAAACTAGATTGCTTTCTGTCACCTTAAGGTTTTAGACTATTTTTTAAGTTAAAAACAAGTTACTATTTTCTTATGTAAATAATGAAGACCTAGTTCTAATTTGTAACATTGAAGAAAAGAGTACAAGTGAACTAACTTCTCACTTAAAAGAAATATTCGATATTCCATATGTTAATTTTGAAGGTAAGAACATAAATAACGTAAAGAAAATAGCTATCGTTGCAGGTTGTGGCGACAAAGTAAGTTGGATGGAGGAAGCTGAAAAAAGAGGAGTTCAAGCCTATATCACTGGCGAAATCCATTACCATATTGATAACGAATATGGTAAACAAAGATACAAACAAATGATGGATTATGTTTCTAATACTTCGATGTCTTTAATCGGCGTTTCCCATTCTGCATCAGAATATCTGGTCCATAAAACATTGATGAAGGAATGGTTTGAGAATAACTTTGATATTGAAACAGTTTTAATTCCACAGGAAAAATGGTGGTTATAAAGTTATTAAGTAATATTTAAAAGAGCTTGGGAATTCAAGCTCTTTTTTTCGAATTTAGCTGAGAATTATATCGTGAGAACTAGATGTTTCAGTCTATGCATATTGCTGAAGTTTTAGGTCTAGCACCCCAAAAATGAAAAAAACAAGCGGAATTTTCATAAATAACTGTAAAAAAGTAAAATTCTCGTTATGGGGGTGTTTTAAAATCTTAGCTTGATGGGCATGGGGTACCACCACATGCCCATCAAGCTAAGAAAAGCAAATACCCCAAAACGAGAAAATTGACATCTCCAGATGAAAATGCACAATTTTTTTGTTTTGGGACTGCTTCAAAATATTAGCTTGATATTAATGTGGCCCTATCCATATAGGTTCGTGAGCTACGGTACTATGACCATATCGTACAGCTAGTTGAGTGTTCAAATGTTTTTGGTCAAAGCTTTTGTCTTGATATTATACTCACTTCATCACTCCATAATTTTTAGGTAGTGAACGATTTTAGATTACCTAAAATCATCATGATATCCTAAATAATATTTAAAAAGCTAAGCCCATACATTGCAGCAACTGTAAAAATGACTGTCCATACTGCAAGACTGACCGTCATCCAACTTATGACGTGTGTCCGGTTAGATCCAAATGTTAAAGCTAATACGGCTGCAATATCAGTCCCTACGAGAATTGGAGCTAGAAGAGCCAAACCTGGAATACCATATCGTTCCCATATTTTTCTTGATCGGGTTTCTTTTTTAGAAGGTGTTGTTATACCTTTTTTTAGTTTTCTTGCTGCTTGCCATTTGGCATACTGTTTAAAGAAAAAACCGAGTAATAGAACCAAGATAAGATTTCCTGCAAATGCTGTTACTCCTACTGCAATTGGTTGTAACCCCCATGCGATACCAAGTGGTATAACGATTGATACATCCATCCATGGGGCAAAAGCTAAAAGAAATAACACTACATATTGCCATAATGCACCTGCATTTTGAGCCCACTCCACCATATTGTTTCATCCCCTTTGTTAAATACGATTTAAAATAAGAATAGTAGTTAACCAATAGACAGTGTATTGACCTACACCTAGTAAACCAATGCACAATAACGGAACAAAATTATGTTGAGAAAAGAGGAAGCAAATCCCTGCCGTTACTGGAAGCGTAATGCTATAGTAAATATACACATTTCGACAAGCCTTATAGGTTACCCACTGCTGCCCTTCATCTATTTCACGAAATTCAGATGGTATAAAGCCAAATAACCTGATCTTATCATGAGGATTCTTTCGGTTATAAATTCTTGTGAGAATGAGCCATAAAAAAGTAACCGTCACTAAAATCCCGAAACATAACTTAGCTAAAATGACTTGTGTATTCATAAGAGAAAATAGTAAAAATGCAATAATCAACACAAATATACTGGCCCCTATGAGTGGGGATCTTAAAACCTGTTTTATCATAATCGTTCCTCTCCCTTTAAATAAAAAACCTCTTCTACGGTAACTTGAAATACAGCAGCTATTTTTAACGCCATAGTGACAGATGGAGAATAATCACCTTTTTCTATTAATCCAATTGTTTGCCTTGTGACCCCAATTGCATCAGCCAAGTCTTGCTGAGTCCATCTAAATCGTGCTCGTAATTCTCTAACTCTATTTTCTAGCATCACAAATTCCCTTTCCTCATTTACAATTACTGTAATTGTAAATGATCACTGACAAAATGTAAACAATCATTTGCATTATGTAATGAATAATTGCAAATACGACATAAATTATCCTTAAGTTAAAAAGGGAGCCCACCCCATCGCTATCAAGCAAACAAAACAAAATACCCCCTAAAATGAAAAAATACGCTATGCTTTCTGTAGAATCATAGGAAAGGATGGCATTTTTTTATGGACCTCTCACTTTCTGAAGAATTACATCTATTCTCACAAGAATTACAATGTATTCTATCTCCAGTAGTCCTACAAGACATCGCCAGACAAGTTGGCTTTGTACAGCGATCTAGTAAATATCAAGCTAACGAACTCATTGCCCTTTGCGTATGGCTCAGTCAGGAAATTGCTAGCACATCACTTACACAATTGTGCAGTCGATTAGAAGCTTCCACTGGGGTACTAATGAGCCCAGAAGGATTGAATCAACGTTTTAATCCAGCAGCTGTCGCATTTCTTCGAGAAGTCTTTACTTCTCTTCTCACACAAAAACTCTGTTCCAATCAATCGCTTTCTGCACACATGATGTCTATTTTCAATCGTATTCGTATTTTAGATGCAACGGTGTTTCAGTTACCAGATACCTTCGCCATTGACTATCAAGGCTCAGGCGGAAGTAGTAATACTGCGGGGGGGAAGATTCAACTTGAATACGATTTACTCAGTGGTCAAATTTTAAACGTACAGCTTGGACCAGGAAAGAACAATGATAAAACATACGGTACCATTTGTCTTGAAACCGTTGAAAAAGGAGACCTATGTTTGCGTGATCTCGGTTACTTCGATTTAAGTGATTTACAAGCGATTCACGATAAAAAGGCTTACTATATCTCGAGGTTGAAGCTGAATACACGTATTTATATCAAGAACCCTGAGCCAGAATACTTCAACAATGGTACGTTAAAAAAACAAACAGAATACATCCAAATTGATATGACACAAATGATGGCTAGTCTATCCCCTGGTGAAACGATGGAAATCCCCGAGGCATATATTGGGCAAAATCAGAAGCTTCCAGCACGTGTCATGATCCATCGTTTAACCGACGATCAAACACAAACACGTTTGAAAAATCAAGCAATACGTGAGAAAAAAAGGGGATTATCATGAAGGATAAAAGTAAGCGTTTGATGAGCATGAATGTATATATTACGAACACATCGCCAGAAGAAGTACCGACTAACTATGTGCATTCCTTGTATTCACTGCGTTGGCAAATAGAGATTTTGTTTAAAACATGGAAGTCGTTCTTTGAAATTGATGAGTGTAAGGGCATCAAAAAAGAACGTCTTGAATGCCATTTGTATGGCCAACTCATTGGCATTCTCATCTGTTCCTCTACGATGTTTCAAATGCGACAGTTTCTACTCGGAAAGCAGAAGCAAGAACTAAGCGAATACAAAGCAATTTATATGATTAAGGATTACTTTCCGTTACTGTTCCAAGCAATGGCAATTGACACAGATGAACTCTCGGCGATTCTGCATCGCCTCTATCAATCGCTTAAAAAGAATGGTCGTAAATGTCATCGGTATAAAAAAATGACCGTCTTCGATATTCTTGGTGTTGTCTATGAAACGACGGTGAATAAAAGACAAGTTGCCTAGCAGAAAAATCACATTTTCATAGGTTTATTTGGCATGTTTATTTTTCCAAAACTCATTAGTCACAGTACAAAAACCAAGGTGTAGCTAGGATTTCTCACTGTTAGCTTGATGGGCATGGGGTACCACCAACAAAACGCGAATTTTGTACGCTAAGAAATAAATAATAAGCGTTATTGGAAGTGAAGGGTATCAATTTAATATGTTATATGATTGCTTATCTTTTAACGAACTAAAATCATAATTTGATTTGGTCCTGTACGCTTCATTACTCGATATCCTTTAATTGATGTTGTAGCAATCCCCTCATCATTGGACTTACAATAACCATCTACTTGACAGGTACCATCATCACGAACCAGAAGTTTTCCAACAAGACCTACAGGAACCCATTCAGGTCTTTGCAGCCGCGAGATATACTCCTGTGAAGAGTCCCACTCAGGGTTTAATATAGGTTCGCTTTTTGTAAAGGAGGGATGAATTACTCTTCCATCGCCATCTTTTTTTCTGGTACAACAACTTCATGATATTGAGTTCTGCCCCATTCATCTCTTACGAAGAGATTGTGCCAACGTAAATCACTTGCATCTGCAATCATAGCTGGTGTTGCACTCACTACCCCTAGAATGTAATCATCGTTTGCATTTGCTTTTCGAATTTTTTCCCCGTATAAAGTCACAAAATATCCGACATCAATCAAGTTTCCATCAATAGTTTCAAACATTTCTGCATAGTCCGCAGCATTAGGAGATATTACAACACCGTCGAGATAAAGATTTCCTGTTACCCCTTCAATTACAGCGGAATTTAAGGATGGTCCAACAGCAAGACCATTTGCCAAATGCCAAGAAAAAGAAGATCGTGTAGTTCCATTTTTCCCCATAATATGAGAACCTGGATGAAGTACATCTACAATGGTATTAATTCCTTCGGTGTGGGAAAAATTTGCATCTGCTGTTGTACCGGATCCTTCAGTATGGGAGGCAAATCCGCTTGCTGTTGTTTGAAATCCTTCGGCATGGGAGGCAGTTCCACTTGCTGTTGCGAATTGTCCTTCGGCATGGGAACAGTCCCCGATCGCCTGGGTGTTACATGCCTCCGCATGAGAGGCAAACCCGCTTGCAACGGTCCCACTTCCTTCTGCTACAGAACATCCATTATCGGGGTCAGTTCTAATACAGATTGTTGCGGTTGGTCCTGTCGGTCCGGTGTCTCCCGTAGGCCCTGTAGGTCCTGTAGATCCTGTTGGCAAAGTAAAAGAAGGAATAGGTGGGAATGTAGGACCAATCAAATTTGGATCTAATGCAGGGGCACTTAAAAAATTATCTGGTATAAGATCTTTCCGTTTTTTTTCACTAAACATTAAAAAATTTTTATCATAGTTAGTAAATGCATGAGTGGGAAAAATGGCATTTATAAAAAACGACACGATTTTTATGAAGAATAAGAGATATAAATGATTCTTCTTGAATGAACTAATTTTATATTGCCTTTTAGAACGATATAAAAATATTTATATTTTAAGATTTATATAATTTATACATATTTTGTTAACATAATGTCTCATTATCGGTAGCAAGAAAAAAGAGGATTCCTTATCCTCATAAGGAATCCTCTTTTTCTTTTCTATCACTTTATTCGCTTCTTATACATTCCTATTTTGTCGTGGGTTTTAAGGTTCTCATTTGTTAGTGAATAAGCCGAAAAACTGTATAAAATCTTGCATACTCTTAGCGTGGGTTTTTTCTAAAATGCTGGCGGTACTCCAAAAAAAAGTTTATCAAGTTGGAATATTCGAAAAATCATTTATATAAACAAACATACTGTGGTAACATTTAACAAAAGGGGGTAGAAGTAGATGAGTGTTGACATTATTTCTAAAGAAGAAATCACAAAATTATTAAACGACTGGTATCAAGCTATGATTTCACAACGTGTATTACAGTCTCAGAAAATAAAAGAGGATATTGCAAATAAAATCAATAATATTAAGGAAGACCAAACAATATTAGTCTACTACGCTTTATTGAATGCACGGTATAAACTGCTAATTCGGGATATGGATAGTACAAAAGATATTCTGGACAAAATCGAGCCTTTACCAGAGTCTACAGAAACATTTTTAGAGTACTATCATCATTTATTTAAAGCAATTTACGCTATTAATAAAGCAAACCATAGTGAAGCAAGAATGCAATTTGAAAAAGCTGAAACGTTTTTAGAGTACATGCATGATGAAATTGAAAAAGCTGAATTTAATTATTGGCTTGCAGTCCATTACTATCACGTATTAAAACCGATCTTAGCAGTTCAATTTGCTACAAAGGCGAATGAAGTATTTTCAATTAGTCCAGGGTATGAATTAAAAACTGCAGCATGCTTAAATACTTTAGGAATGGCACACATTCGACTAAATGAATTCGAAAGTGCAGAGGAATATTTACTTTCAGCACTAGGTACCTTCCAAAAATCTAATGATGAACTTCTTATTAAACGAGTTAAGCATAATTTAGGACTTTTATACGCAAGTCAAAACATGCCAGAGTTAGCAATTAAACACTTAGAGGATTCATTAGAAAATAACGCTAAAACTATGTTTCTTTTAGCAAGAGAACATTTTAAGTTAGGTTATAGTCATATCGCTAATGAATATATTGAGAATGGCTATAAGATTAGCGACTTATGTTACCGTCATCATTTCCGAATTTTAAAAGCAGTACATAACTATGTACCGCAAGAAGAATTAGAAAATGTGGTTATAGAAGGTATTTCGTATTTTGAAAAAGAAGAATTATATGATTGGGTAAAAGAATATGCTTCTCTTTTAGGTGAAATATTCTATGGTTCAGAAAATCACAGAAAAGCAAGCAAGTATTTGCACATCGCTTTAGATGCAGACAAAAAGAGCATAGAAAGAAGGGCGCTAAAATGAAAAAAGCAATCTTATTAATGATGATGTTATCCGCTGTTTTTACTTTTGGTCTTACTAATGTAAAAGACATACCACAAAACGAAGCAATTGAAGTGTTTATGGATCATGGAGAACATATTTAAAACCTAAGGAAGAGGGCGCTTATAGTGTCCTCTTTTTAATATCTATTATTTATATGATGAGGTTGCAGGTACGTCTTTTGGTTATTGTTTGATAAACGTAGGATGTTTCTAAAAATGTGTATACAAAGGTGTATTTTTGTACTGTATATGTTCACGTACTATATAAAAAAGTATGAAAATCTATAAAAATAATTATTTCAATAAAATTTGTTTTAGATATTAAAAAGTGCCAAAACCCTTGTGGTATAAGGGGTTTGGCACTTTTGTGTTTTTTATATTTTATCAAATAAACAACCCTAAAACTGCTCATTCTTCTCCCAAGATTCAACGATATAATGTGCAATCGTCGGATTGAAGCCTTTACCAACTAAAAACATAATCGCAGCAACTTCTGTTAATGCGTGTTCATGTGATGTATGTTTTGCTTCATTTAAACCGTAATCTACCCATGGTTTTACGAAATCTAGTACGGGTTTCTTGAAAGGTAAAAACTGTGTACCGACAACTTGTTGAATTTGTTGTTGTGTTGGTTCAGTAATTGGTCCAGGTGGCAATATTTGTGGTTGTGTAATGTCTAGTGTTGGTCCAGGCGGTAAAATTTGTGGTTGAGTTGGATCTATTGTTGGTGGTTTAGGTGGTGAGACACGTGCGTCGTAGTTTGGTTGATACATTTGTTGTTGGTATTGAGGTTGTTGTGGTTGAGTTGTGTATGGGTTTTGTGGTGCTACATATGGATTTTGAGGATATTGTTGTTCTTGGTTTTGTGGTGCTACATATGGATTTTGAGGATATTGTTGTTCTTGGTTTTGTGGTACTGCATATGGATTTTGTTGATATTGTTGTTCTTGGTTTTGTGGTATTACATATGGATTTTGAGGATATCGCTGTTCTTGATTTTGTGGTGCTGCATATGGATTTTGAGGATATTCATAATTTGGACGTGTGTCATATGGATTTTGTTGAAATTCAGTTTCTAGGTTTTGCTTTGTTGCATATGGGTTTTCGTCATATTGTGGCTCTTGCTGTTGTAACTCTTGTTCTTCGTATTGTTCTGTGTATCTCTGTTCTTGTTGTTGAGGATACAATGGTTGCCTTGGATAAGGCGGTTGATTATTATAGAACATGTTTATTCCTCCTTCATGATGATGCCTACCACCTAGTGTATGGGCGGACAAGAAAATATGTGATGAAAAAATGCGGGCGTGTTACAATAAGTAACTGGGTGAAGATAAAATGACAAAACAAGAAAAAATTCAAAAAACAATTACTTTTGTAAAACATATTTTAGAAAAAGATGCGAGTGGGCATGATTGGTATCATATTGAACGTGTACATAAAATGGCGATTTCTTTATCTGAGCAAGAAGGTGGAAATCGTTTTATAATTGAAATGACAGCATTACTTCACGATGTGGCAGATGAAAAGCTAAATGAAAGTGAAGAAGCAGGAATGAAAAAAGTTTCTGATTGGTTAGAAGAGCTACGTGTTGAAGAAAAGGAAAGTAAACATATTCTTCATATCATCGCCAATATGTCTTATAAAGGTGGTCATGGCGGTAAAGTGGATTCACTTGAAGGGAAGCTTGTTCAAGATGCGGATCGCTTAGACGCCCTTGGAGCAATTGGAATAGCTCGTACCTTTGCATATGGCGGGGCGAAAGGGAGATTAATGTATGACCCAACTATTCCGCCGCGTGAAGAAATGACGAAAGAAGAGTATAGAAAAAATAATGATCCATCTTTAAATCATTTTTATGAAAAACTTTTGAAATTAAAAGATTTAATGAATACGAATGCAGCAAAACAAGAGGCTGAAATTCGTCATCGGTATATGGAACAGTTTATTGAACAATTTATGAAAGAGTGGAATGCACAAATATGAAAATGTTAACTGTGGAGAACTTATCAAAATCATATGGGGAAAAGCCGTTATTTGATGGATTATCATGTAGTATTACAGAAGGACAACGTGTCGGAATTATTGGTGTAAACGGAACTGGTAAATCGACATTATTAAAAATAATTGCAGGATTAGAAACTCCTGATACAGGTGATATGACGCATTCACGTGGGTATACAATTAGTTATTTATCACAGCAACCAGAGTTTGATGAAAAACTGACAGTATTAGAGCAAGTGTTCCATGGTGATACACCTTTAATTCGTCTTCTTCGTGATTATGAAAAAGCACTATTAAATATTGAAAAAGATCCAAGTAATGAAAAAGTACAGGAACAATTATTTGTAGTGCAGCAACGTATGGATGCAATGAGTGCATGGGAAGCAAATGCAAATGCGAAATCTCTTTTAACGAAATTAGGAATTACGGACTTCACTGCAATTGTTGGGAATTTATCTGGTGGACAGAAAAAACGTATCGCAATGGCACAATGTTTTATTGAAACACCGGATTTATTAATTTTAGACGAGCCTACGAACCATCTTGACCATGAGACAGTTGAATGGTTAGAAGAATATTTAGCGAGATATACAGGTTCGGTATTACTTGTAACCCATGATCGTTATTTCTTAGATCGTGTGACGAATCGTATTTTTGAATTAGATAATGGTAAACTATATAGCTACGAAGGAAACTATAGTACATTTTTAGAAGCGAAAGCACTTCGTGAAGAGCAAGAATTGGCACAAGAATCGAAACGCCAAAATTTATATCGTCGTGAACTTGCTTGGATTCGTCGTGGTGCAAAAGCCCGTTCTACGAAACAAAAGGCGCGTATTCAGCGTTTTGATGAGCTAAAGGCACAAGAAGGACCAGCTGCAAAACAGTCAGTTGATATTGCACTTAGCGGTAGCCGTCTTGGGAAAAAAGTACTTGAGTTAAAAGATGTAACGAAAAAATTTGGTGATAAAACGGTATTAAACAACTTTAATCATATCGTGAAACCAGGCGATCGCATCGGAATTATTGGAGCGAATGGAAGCGGGAAATCTTCGCTATTAAATATGCTTGCAGGTAAGTTATCTCCTGATAGTGGTGAAATTGAAGTTGGGCAAACTGTAAAAGTTGCTTATTATACGCAAGAAAATGAAGAGATGAATTTAAATCAGCGTATGATTGAATACATTAAAGAGATTGCAGAAGTTATTCATACGACAGATGGAAAAGTAATTGGTGCATCTCAAATGTTAGAACGTTTCTTATTCCCGACGCATTCACATGGTACACCACTTGGTAAACTATCTGGTGGTGAAAGAAGACGTTTATATTTATTACGTATTTTAATGGGAGAACCAAACGTACTTTTACTTGATGAACCTACGAACGATCTAGATACACAAACATTAACAGTACTAGAAGATTATTTAGAAGATTTCCCAGGTGTCGTTTTAACTGTATCGCATGACCGTTACTTCTTAGATAAAGTAGTAGATGAACTGTTCATCTTTACTGGCGGAGGCGAAGTGCGTGAGTTTCTAGGTAGTTATACAGATTATTTAGAAATGGAAAAAACGAGAGGACTTATGGAGAAAGCGGAAGTTCAAAAAGAGAAAAAAGTTGTAGAAGAAGCTCCAAAACAACAACGTAAACGTAAACTTTCATACAATGAGCAGCGTGAATGGGAAACGATTGAAGATACAATTGCCGAACTTGAAGAGAAAATTGAGTCAATTGGAGAAGAACTTGCGAAAGTTGGATCTGACTTCACAAAGGCACAAGAATTATCTGAAGCACAGCAGAAAACAGAAGAAGAGCTAGAAAAAAAGATGGAAAGATGGAGTGAACTATCAGACATCGTTGAAGGATTAAAATAAAAACAAGCTGCATATATTGAAAAGTAAAGAGAAAAACTTTACACTATTGGTAGAACCTATTTTAGGAGGGAAAAAATGAGAACATCTAATCCAATGCTGAAAAAAGAGGCATTCCGTAAAGAGGGAGCAAGTGCTTCTGCGATGACGATTGGCGGAACAGTAGGCAAAACGTTTATTATGCTTATCTTGCTACTTGCAACGTCTGTCTATTCATACATACAGATGATGCAGGGGACGATGAAGATGCCAGTATTAATTGGTGCTTTAATCGTTGCGGCAATCATCGCATTCGCGTCTATGTTCTTCCCGCGCATTTCACCTTTTGGTGCACCAATCTATGCAGCGGTAGAAGGGGTTGTGTTAGGAAGTATTTCAGCAGTTTATACAATGAAATTTGGCGATTCTATCGTTTTAAATGCTGTATTACTAACAATCTCAATTCTATTTGCAATGTTAGTGTTATATGCAACACGTGTAGTAAAAGTAACGGATAAATTCCGTACAGGCGTTATGGCAGCAACACTTGGAATTATGGTTATGTATTTAGTCGTATTCCTACTAAATATGTTTGGTGTAACTGTTCCATACATTCACCAAGGTGGTACAATCGGTATTATTATTAGTGCAGTTGTTATTGTAGTTGCTGCATTAAACTTATTACTAGATTTCGATTTAATCGAAAATGGTGTACGTAGTCAAGCTCCGAAATATATGGAGTGGTATACTGCGATGGGACTAATGCTTACATTAGTATGGTTATACTTAGAAATTCTTCGTTTCGTTTCTTACTTTACGAAAAATGACTAATAAAAAAATCCTGCATGAGAAATGCAGGATTTTTTTATTTTTAAAGATAAATTGATTTCATGGTATAATATGGATATTGGTAACTTGAGTTAAGGGGGGATGGAATATGATGAAAGAGAAGAAAGGGATTATGAAAAAACTATTTTCTAAAAGTTTTTTCATAGAACTAGATGAAGCTTTAACGTATCCATCATCAAAAGTTATTACTTCAGCGATTGAAGGATATGCAACTGAATGCAATGAAAGACTAAAATTTGAGAGTAAAGTTAAACCGATTACTTTCTACTTAGAAAATGTAATGTACCGTGCTGAAATAAAGATGGCCCGCGGAGGATATTACATATCTTGTACTGAAGTGTAATAAATTTTGAAACCATACATGTTTGAACTATGTATGGTTTCTTTTTTTGTTTTGTAAGGTCCAAAATAATACTTTCTACTTACGGATATATCATTTTGTGCTTTTTACCATTCAAACATTTCTCCTTACAATGAAGAAAAACATGTGAGGTGGTATAACTTATGATGAATCGAGTTGTATTAATCGGTAGATTGACAAAGGAGCCAGAATTATACTACACAAAACAAGGCGTCGCTTATGCACGAATATGTGTTGCGGTGAATAGAGGATTTCGAAATAGTTTAGGTGAACAACAAGTCGATTTTATTAATTGTGTCGTTTGGCGCAAATCGGCTGAGAATGTAGCTGAATATTGTAAGAAGGGGTCGCTCGTTGGGATTACAGGGCGTATTCAGACTAGTAATTACGATGATGAACAAGGCAAGAGAATATATAGAACTGAAGTTGTGATTGAGAGTATTACCTTTTTGGAGAGAAGGCGGGAGGGGGCATCGTAATAAAAGGTGATTTTAAGTAATAGCTTCGGAAAAAATTGTGGAAAGTATTTTAATAAACTTAAAGAGGGGATACCGCCAGCTTTTTTGAAAAAACAAGTAAAGAGTATACAAAATTTTATAACGTTTTTTGGCTAATCCAGTAACAAACGAGAATCGTAAAACTCATCACAGGATAGGAATGTATAAAAAGATGAATCGAGTGATAGAAAATAAAAAAAGGGATTCCTTCTGAGAGTAAGGAATCCTCCTTTTTGTTGCTACCGATAATAGGACGTTATGTTAATTAGAAATGTATACTATATTCATAAAATTGGAACTGTTCAATTTGTTTAAAAAAACTATAGTTGAAATTCTTTCTTTATAATTTCAGCTACTTCTGTAGCATTTAAATTCGTATTATTGATCCTTATATAATTTTTCTCTGTAATTTCTCCTTCTCTTGAATTTAATCTAAAATTTTCAAATGTGCTTAATAAATTTTGTTCAGATTGTTCAATATTTCTTTTCGTTGGCTTATGTTCAAGTCGATGAGGTGTTTTATTTCGTTGAAGTCTTTCTTCTACATCAGCTTCTAATTCAACAAAATAAATATCAACCCCTTGGGAACGAAAAATATTACATATACTTTCAACATCATCCCAATCGTTCTTTTCATTAAACGCCCATACGTATGTAAAAATCATTCCATAATGTTCACTCTTTGAAAATGATTGAAATATTTCCTTTCGAAAAAGATGGGTCAATCGCCACATTTCCGAAGAGAATCCATACAATGGCTCCAATAAATCAATTGTCATATGGTTATGAAATAATTTTAAATCAGTCATCTTTGCTAGTTCTTGTCCAACTGTCATTTTCCCAACTGCTTGTGGCCCAAATATCAAAACAAACTTTTTCATCGAATTCCCTCCAAAAAATAATAAGACATTAATTACAAAATAAGAGATTCTGTAAATGTATCATAATCAAAATATTTTGTAGAATCTATATACTTTTCTGCCTTTTGTATTATAAAAATAGTTGTCTTCCAATAACGAAAATTATGTAAATAAGCTATCCATATGGATAGCTTATTATATTTTTTTGCTTAGCGTGTTTTTTTCAAAAATACTGGCGATGCCTCAAGAAATGGATGAAAAATAAAAATCATCGGAAACGAAATCTTTTAAAATCTCATTCCTAATTTGAAATGTAAAAAAGAATGAAATAGGATGGTAGCGGGACGAAAGTAGTAAAATTAAGCATCCGAGTAGGAGTATAGAGTGATAACATGTTACAATACAGCTAAGAACATGCAATAAAGGAGAGTTTTTTACGTGAAGATTAAAGCAATTGAACCGACGCCAAGTCCAAATACAATGAAAGTTATTTTGAATGAAGTATTACCATCAGGAGCGCGTAATAATTATACAAATGAAAATAAAGAACAAGCACCAATGCAAGTGCAAGAAATTTTGAAAATTGAAGGCATTAAAGGTGTGTATCATGTAGCTGACTTTTTAGCAGTGGAGCGAAATGCGAAGTTTGACTGGAAAGTTTTATTACAACAAGTTCGTGCTGTTTTCGGCGAAGAAGTAGTGGAAGAAAGTGAAGAACAACAACTTGCTCATTTTGGAGAAGTGAAAGTGTTTGTTCAAATGTTCTTTACAATTCCAATGCAAGTAAAGTTAACAGATGGAACGACGGAAGAACGTGTTGGTTTACCTGATCGTTTTAAAGAATCAATTATGAAAGTGCAAATGTCTGCACCAAACGTTGTAAAAGAGCGTAAATGGGTAGAACAAAGTACACGTTACGGTAATTTTGAAGAAATTGGGAAAGAAGTAGTGGAAGAGATTGTTGCTGCTTATTCAGAAGAACGTGTAAATGAAACGGTTAAAGAATTATTAAATCAAGCAGGTGCTGTTGAAGTAACGATTCAAAAGCGTGAGCCATATAAAGTAACAGAAGAGATGATGAAAGATTCTGACTGGAAAAACCGTTTTGCAGCATTAGAACAAATGGATCCTACTGAAGAAGATATTCCAGTGTTGAAGATGGCGTTAGATGATGAAAAAGTTTCAATACGCCGCTTAGCAACAGCGTATTTAGGTATGGTAAAAGGTGATGAAGTATTACCGTTATTATATAAAGCGTTGTTAGATCGCTCTGTAAGTGTTCGCCGTACTGCAGGAGATTGTTTATCAGATGTAGGTGATCCGGCAGCGATGTTCGTTATGATTAAATCTCTGAAAGATCCAAGTAAATTAGTACGCTGGCGTGCAGCGATGTTCTTATTTGAACTTGGAGATGAAAGTGCGATTCCAGCATTAAAAGCAGCGCAAGATGATCCAGAGTTTGAAGTAGCGATGCAAGCACGTCTAGCATTAGAGCGTATTGAAGGCGGAGAAGAAGCAAAAGGTTCTGTATGGAAACAAATGACGGAGTCACGTAAAGGGGAATAATGTATGATTGTTTTCTATGATAGTTGGTGTCCGATGTGTACGGCCGTTGCAGAACGTACGAAAAAATTAGATAAAAAGGGTAAGATGAAATTTGTTTCATTTCGAAATGAAGATGTAGTTGAGAAGTATGAGCTTTCTCAAGAACTACAAAGTAAGATGGAACAAAGACTGTATATTTTTAAAAATAATAAGTGGTATGACGGTATTCAGAGCATAGATGTATTAGCAAAGGCCGTTCCATCTTATTGGTTTGCAGTTCCTTTTATAAAGCTATCTATCGTACTTGGTTTTGGAAGTAAAGTATACGATTATATCGCTAATAATAGAAAACTTGTTCCAGTGGGACATTGCCGCGGTGGGGTTTGTGAAATCCCTACAAAAAAATGAAATCATCGTTATCTTTCTTTTGCACCTATTAATAGAGCGTGATATGATGAATTTGGAATGAAAGTTGAAGGAGAGATTACAAGATGTCAAATGCTTATGAAGAATACATGCGCCAAATGGTAATCCCAATGCGCCAAGAGTTAGTGCGTTCTGGGTTTGAAGAGTTAACTACAGAAGAAGCTGTAACAGAATTTATGGAAAATACATCAGGTACAACTTTAGTAGTTGTAAACTCTGTTTGTGGTTGTGCAGCTGGTTTAGCACGTCCATCAGCAGGTCAAGCGGTTGTTCGTGCTGAAAAACAACCTGATCATCTTGTAACTGTATTCGCAGGTCAAGATAAAGATGCTACTGCAAAAATGCGTGAATACTTCGGAGAAATTCCTCCATCTTCACCATCTATGGCATTATTAAAAGGAAAAGAAGTTGTTCACTTCATTCACCGTCATGAAATTGAAGGTGCAACTATGGACGAAATTATTACGAACTTAGAACAAGCTTTCGAAAAGAATTGCTAAAGAAGGGGGAGAGTAAATCTCCCTCTTTTCTTTATATAGAGGTGAAACCATGATCGTAACAACAGCAGGAAGAACGAATAAAGAAATGACAGATTATGCAAACGAGGTAGCAGCAGAATTAAATGCTTCTTTCGTTAAACGTAATGACATACCAGTACATAAGCTGCATGAGCAGTATGAACAAGATGTGCTTGTCGTAGGGAAGAACCGATTAGCTATTTATCCGAAAGGTACGGAAGAATCGTTTTTCTTTCATCCGAACTCAGCGATGTTTCGTGTGAAAAGGTTAATGCGTGGAGAACACGATCCGTTTGTACAAGCCACGCAATTAGAGAGAGGAATGACAGTGTTAGATTGTACGCTCGGTATGGCATCAGATAGTATTGTAGCTAGTTATGTTGTTGGTGAAAGCGGAAAAGTAACAGGACTTGAAGGCAATGAGTATATGGCTTATATTATGGAAAATGGTTTGAAAACATGGTCTTCATCCGTTTCTGAAATTGATGAAGCAATGCAAAGAATTCAAGTAAAGCAAATGGAGCATTTTTCATTTTTAGCGCAATGTGAAGACAATAGTTACGATGTCGTTTACCTTGATCCGATGTTTGAAGAAACTGTCATAGAATCTGACGGAATTAAAGGATTAAAACACTTCGCTTTGTATCATGATATTACTGACGAAACAATTGCGGAGGCAAAACGAGTGGCGAGAAAACGTGTCGTTTTAAAAGATCATTTTCGTAGTTCTAGATTTGAAAAACACAATTTCCACGTATACAAAAGAAAAAGTGCTAAGTTTCACTTTGGTGTAATTGACCCTTGCTAATTGTTTGAAAAGATGTATAATAAGCAATAATTAATTAAATATACTGTCTGTGATGAAGAGAGTAGTCTTTTTTAGAAGGAAAGCGAGCTAGGGATGGTGTGAGCCTAGTACGGAAGAAAAAGATGAAGCGCACTTCGGAGATGCTTCTTGAACGAATAGTAGAGAAAGCCGAGGCCCTCTGTCCTCGTTATAAACGGGAAAGTGGTTCGTAACGAACAACAAGGGTGGTACCACGGGTTAAAACTCGTCTCTTTTTTAGAGACGAGTTTTTTGTGTTTTAAAAAATAAGGAGGTTGTATCATGGATTATAAAATGCAGTTTGCGGAAAGTTTATCTAATATTTTCACGAATGAATTAACGCAAAAACAAATTTTAGATTTAATTGAAACACCGAAACAAGATGAATTTGGAGATGCAGCGTTCCCATGCTTTTCATTAGCGAAGCAATATAAAAAAGCACCAGCTCTTATCGCAAAGGAAGTTGCTGAGAAATTCAATGATCAGTTTTTTACGAAAGTAGAAGCCGTTGGTCCTTATGTAAATGTATTTTTCAATCGTGAAACTGTAAGTGATGCAGTATTAAAAACAGTTTTAGCGGAGAAAGAAGAGTTCGGTCAAAACCACTTTGGCTGTGAAAAAACAGTAGTAATTGATTATTCCTCTCCTAATATCGCGAAACCTTTTTCGATGGGGCATTTACGTTCTACAATGATAGGAAATTCGCTGAAACATATCGCTGAAAAATGTGGCTATGAAGTTGTAGGGATTAATTATATAGGAGATTGGGGAACACAGTTTGGAAAGTTAATTACGGCTTATAAAAAATGGGGAAATGAAGCAGTAGTTAAAGAAGATCCAATACGTGAGCTATTTAAGTTATATGTCCAATTCCATGAAGAGGTAAAAGACGACGAAGAACTAGAAGAAGAAGGACGTGCTTGGTTTAAGAAATTAGAAGAAGGTGATGAAGAAGCGGTAGAGCTTTGGAATTGGTTCCGTCATGAGTCCCTTAAAGAATTTTCTCGCATTTATGAACTTCTCGGCGTAGAATTTACTAATTTTCAGGGAGAAGCATTTTATAATAATTTAATGGAAGATTTTATTGGGATTTTAGAAGAACATGAGTTGCTTGAAGAATCAGAAGGTGCATTAGTCGTTAATTTAGAAGAAGAAGGAATGCCGCCTTGCCTAATTAGAAAATCAGATGGTGCGACGATTTATGCAACGCGTGACTTAACGGCAGCTTTATATCGTCAAAACACTTATGGGTTTGATAAAGCGCTATATGTTGTTGGTCCAGAACAAAGCTTACATTTCAATCAATTTTTCACCGTATTAAAAAAACTTGGCTATACTTGGGTTGATGGTATGGAACACGTACCGTTTGGCTTCATTTTAAAAGATGGTAAGAAAATGTCGACACGTAAAGGAAGAGTTATTTTACTTGAAGAAGTACTCGAAGAAGCAATCGAACTTGCAAAACAAAATATTGAAGAGAAAAATCCAAACTTAAAACAAAAAGAAGAAGTAGCAAAGCAAGTCGGTGTTGGTGCAGTCATCTTCCATGATTTAAAAAATGAGCGTATGCATAATATCGAATTCTCATTAGAAAATATGCTGAAATTTGAAGGAGAAACAGGACCTTACGTACAGTACACACATGCACGTGCTTGTTCTATTTTAAGAAAAGAAAGTGTAGAATTTGAAACATGTACATTTGCTTTAAAAGACGATCATAGCTGGAGTGTCGTAAAATTACTTAATAAATTCCCTCAAGTAATTGAAGCAGCTTTCAATAAAAATGAGCCATCTATTATTTCGAAATATATATTAGATGTAGCACAATCATTCAATAAATATTACGGTAATGTTCGTATATTAGAAGAGAGCGCAGAAAAAGACAGCAGACTCGCATTGGTTTATGCTGTGACGGTTGTATTAAAAGAAGGATTACGTTTACTTGGGGTGGAGGCACCTGAGGAAATGTAACATAGTAGTAAACTGACAAACTGGGTCTAGTATAAACCTGGTTTGTTTTTTTATTGGATATATATTTTTTTTGCAAAATCAATTAAAATCTTTTTAGAGAGGGTGATTCATATTGATTCGAACTTTTATTTTACAAATTCCTTGTCATAGAAGATTAGATAGGAGTTTTTTTAAACTACAAAAGTACATACCTTTATGTGCGCGTTGTACAGGCATGCTTATTGGTATTTTAATGTTTCCAATTTATTTTTATATGACACCTTCATTTCTTTTGGCAATCATACTATCATTTTTCGCTCAAATTCCGTTACTTATGGATGGGTTCACCCAAAAGTGGAAATGGAGAAGTAGCTCAAATTTGCTAAGAATAACTACTGGTGTATTAAGCGGTAATGGTATGGGATTATTCATTTCCTCTAGTGTTATATGGATATTATCTTAAGATATATAGTAATGGAGGTATTTACATAGATGTTCTGGATTTATTTAATTCTAATTTTTATTTCAGGCGGAAGTGGAATTGGTTTTATGACTCAAAATAAGTATACAGAAGCAATAATAGCTTTTGTTATTTGTATACTATTGTTTGGGCTACTGTATTATTATCTTAAAAGAAACAAAAGAAAGAGAAAAGTAGATTGTGACGATTTAGACTGTACGGATTGTTTTGATTGTGATTGTACTTGTTAAATTTTTCTTCCAAATAAAAAGCTAGTGTATTTTTAATAATACACTAGCTTTTTGCTTTGAAATTTTAAGAAAAGTGTAGGAATACGGCTATTATATAGAGAACTTTAGTTTTGTATATAAAAGGAGGCGGGAAAATAATCTGTTTTGAACCACATTGGATTTCTAATATGGCTTCTTATTTACTAGATGGGGAGAAACAATCGGAATTTATTCAGCTAGGTGTTTTGCAGAAATTATTTGAAAGTGATACGCAAAGAAATGGTAAAGATGGCAATATAGGCATGAAAATACCGATATATTTAAGTGAATTAGGTGTGAAAAATATTGAATGTAGAGTAAGCGATAAAGTGAACTTTTTAGATTCAAATATGCATCACAATGATAAAAACGATTTGTATCAATCATTAAAAGAAGAGGGGATTGCAGGTGATCCGGGTGATAAGCAACAATTTGTAGAACGTTTAATAGCCAGAGGATTAACATATGATAATGCGCTAGCTCAATATGAAGCTGAACTACGATTTTTTAAAATATTTCATGTGTATTCTTCTTTTGTATACGCTCCCAATATGAAAATTACATTTGGTGACATAGTTTGTTAAAAGGTATGATGTATAAGGATTGTCGTTTAATGTCGATAAGTCGATATTCGACATATAATCGCTGATAAATGTTAAGAATCGGTCGATATAATTTGAAAATCGCCGATAAAATGAAAGAATCGCTGATATATTTGAATTATCGCCGATATAATTTTATGTACTAATTTCAGCTTCTACAAGATTAAAACCGCATGTTACGTTATTCCATATAATTAAACAAAATACGGAGAAAAACAATCATTTTTACTATATTTTGTTATAAATTTGAATAATATTAATTAATACCACCCACTATAAGAGATTTTAGTTGAATACATACTATATGGTGTGTAAAATCTAAGCAAGTAGCAGTTTAAATATAAATTCGAGGTGAATGCATGCTAGATTTTAAGCAGTTAGAAACTTGTTTAAAAGACAAGAGATTTGTAGATGGATTACAGGAAATAAATAATGAAATTGCATATATAAAAGAAACGAATACTTTATCCTATGTGAAGAATTGGCTTGCCAATATTCCTTCGCATAAGGAGTTCGATATATTAATTCGCCTTACTGATGAAGGGCTTATGCACCAATACAGTTCATTCCTCATTCGTTACGCTTATAAAAAATTCCCAAATATGAGAACGCTCTCTTTATATTGTGATGAGTTAATTGATGAGCGGAAAATTCTTGAAGCGGAGCAGTTGTTAAAATCTTCTTTAGAAGAGTTAAGTAAAGAAGAAATAGATGCAGATTTTTTAGCGAAAACATATTTTACGTTAGTACGATGTCTTTTAGAAATGAAACGAAACGAAGAAGCGTTAATGTATATGCAAAAAGCAGAGGAGTACAGTGCACGCGCAGTGTTTGATAAATGGGGCTACGTTTATATGCATACAGGTGAATGGGAGAAAGCGGAAGAACAATTTATTGCTGGTATGCAGCATGAAGATTGTGAAGAGTTATCTACCTATTTATTATCACAATTGTATGCGAATAAAGGAGACCAAAACCGCGCGATACAGTTAATCGATGATGCGATTGTAAAATTCCCACAAGTACCATATTTTCATTTTGAGAAGATAAAGTATTTATTAGATTTAGAGCAATATGAAGAGATGTTAGCGGTAATAGATAACATAAATACTCAGCTGCCATATCATGCCTATAATACTTACTTTGTACATTTACGTGCAGAAGCACTGTACAAAATGAATAAATTTGCAGATTTACAAAAACTATTAAAAGAAGAAAAGAGTTTAAAAGAATCTTTATATCATAATTTAGAAAAAAATCCGGATGGAAAAAAGGTTCACTTGCCGATAGTTCCTATTGTACAAAAGGATAATTATTGTGTTCCGACAAGTTTAGAGATGATGTTGCGTATATGGGGAGAGAAACGTACACAAGATGAAATAGCAGAGTTTATTTTTGATATGACAGGTTCGAAGTTTTCAGATACTGTTTCTTATTTAGAAGAATTAGGTTATAAATATCGTTATTTTAAAGGAAATGAAGAGAATTATAAGAGACTGATTGACGAAGGGATTCCTGTTTTATTAAGTATAGATATTGAGCATGCTTCACACGTACAAGTGTTATCTGGATATGATGATACATTGCAAGCTTTCTATGTTCAAGATCCAAACTTTATAGAACCAGTTCTTGTGGAATATAGTAAATTACAAGAAAAATATCGTTATACAGGCTGTTTAGCAATCACGTTTGTTCCGAAAGAAAAGAAGGAGCAACTAGCGTTTCTAAGTGAAGAAGAAAATCGTTATTTTAAATCTATTTTTTCTCTTACGGATCATTTAGATGAACATGACAAAGAGGGAATTAGTAACTTAGTACAATTTTTAAAAGAAACGAGTGATAATCCAAATACGTGGTTATATACGATAAAGCACTTAGATGTTGAAGTAGATAAAGAATTTATTTTATATTGTATCGATAAGTTAATGGAAAAGTTTCCGAACTCGGACTTTGTTAAATTGCATGGTGCACAGTGTTTTATTCGTCTTCAAGAAGTAGAGAAAGCGGAGCAAATGCTGACAAGCGTTGAGAAGAAAAATAATCGTGCTTTATATCATTTAATAAACGGAAGATATGCGTTTGAACAGGAAAGTTATCTAGAAGCGATTTCAAGCTTTCGTTCATCGTTACAATTAGACGCAGATCAGCCTATTGCTTGGAGTTTTCTCGCTTTATCCTATATGTATATTGATCAATCTGAAAAAGCATTGCAATACTCTCAAGTTGCGTTAGAGCGTAGTCCTGAAAGGTTCACTTTAACAAATCACGGTTTAATATTAATAGATTTAGAAAGATATGAAGAAGCATATGAAATCTTTAATGACTTGTTAAAAGAGTATAAATATGAAGCGCATGTATGGTATGAACGAGCGAGATGTGCACATCAACTAGGGAAATTATATTTAGCAATAAAGGGGCTTAAAGTAGCGATTCATTTGGATAGTAATGCACCTTACATTTATACGAAACTTTCGGAAATATACGAATCTGATTTGAAGGATGAGGAAAGTGCGAAAGAAATTTTATTAAACGGTATTGAGAATTGTGATGATAAAGCACCTCTTTACGTAAAATTAGGTGACTATCATTTTCAAAATGATAGCTTGGAAGAAGCAGAAGTATTGTATAAGCGTGCTTTAGAAGAAAATGATGAGGATGTTTATTCTCACTTCGGACTTACACAAGTTTATATGGCAAGAGAACAATATAAGGAAGCAAAAGAATATATTCTTGGTCTTGAGAAGCAAATTGAAAAGAGCCAAGATTTCCTCATGAATGCAGGAATGGTTTTATGGGATGCTGAAATTGAACTTGGTGGAAATGAAGAAGGATTTAAAGTAGCGCTATCTAAGTTAGAAAATGGTATAAAGAAAAGTGATTATAATGTAGCAAGTGCGTTAGATGAATATGTGAATCGAATTAAAGGAACGGAATTTGTACAACGAGGTATAGCATTTTTAAGAACGTTACACAAAGAAAGAAATGAAGTAAGTGAGTACGGTTGTTATGCAGGTATTTTATATGAATCTATTGGACAGTACGGCCAAGCGATGAAAAGATATAATAAGGCGATAGAACAAATGGAAACGGCATTACCGTATTACCGAATTGGCGAAACACTTATGGCATTAGGGCAATTGACGGAAGCAAAGCAGGCGTATGAAACATGTTTAGAGCTTGATGGGAATTTCGTAGGTGTACATTTACAGCTTGCGGAAATATACGAAAAAGAAGAAAACCGTTCTAAAGAACAAAGTCATATGGTTCAGGCGATGAAAGAAGAGCCGTTGCATATTAATATGGAATATTTGGCACAGCTTTCAGTAGAAATGAACCTTCAGGAAGAATTGCTGATTGAACTAGAACAATTAGCGGACGAAGTACCTGAAATATGGCGTTTAGATGCGATTGCATATGTGTACGGAGCGATGAATGAAACAGATAAAGAACAAGCACAGATTGAATACGCGCTACAATTAGATGGTGAGCATATAGAAGTACTATATCATTATGCAAAAGTATTAGTGAAAAAAAGAAATGTAAAAGCAATTGAAGTTGCAATGAAAGTAATACAAAAAGATTTTGATAATGAACGTATATTTGATGTTTATGTAAAAGCAGTAGAGCAACATAAAAAATTGTCTAACATACGAGATTTTCTTCATACATTAAAGGTGAAAAAAGCAGAAAGAAGTACAGCATTCATGTATGCTGCAGCTGCGGTTACGGAAATATGGATTGAACGCCAGCTGCATGAACAGCCGAAACGATCTATCATTACGAGAGCTTTTTATCGTATGAAAAATCGTGCGAAAGAAATTTCAATGGTTACTATGATAATTGATTTATATGAAATCTCTTTAAAGTTAAATCCGAAAAATAGTATGGCAGCACAGCGATTTGCGCTATTTTATGAGAATGTAGAGATGAATAAAGAAGCAATAGAGATTCTGCACACGTCACTAGAAAATAAATGGGATTATGACGTAGCGAAGCAACTTGTAAATCTTTTCGTTGAGTGCGAGGAAGAAGATATGTTAAGAGATGCTTTGGAATTAACGAAACAAATGGTTCGAGAACTACCAGATGATTATGATACTCTTCTTCTGCAAGCACAAGTATTCTTTAAAGCAGGGGAAGAAAGAAAAGCAGAAAAGATTATCTTACAATTAACAGAGCAAACACCGTTTGTAAGTAGAGCATTTCTTGCTTTAGGAGAAATATATCAAAGTCAAGAAAGGTTTGAAGAGGCAATTCATGTATTAGAAAATGCTTCTGTACATCATCCAAATGAAACAGCAATTCTTCTTTCTTTAGCATCTTCATATCATGGTGTCGGCCAAACGATAAAGGCAGAAAAAATAACAAATGAAGTATTAATAATTGACGCGAGTGATTTGTTAGCAAGATATGATCGTGCTTGTTATTTAGCGCAGTTAAATAGAAATGAAGAGGCGAAGGAAGAGCTTGAATTTGTCCTTCGTGAGGATGAATCGGGATTCTTTGCTGAACTTATTGAGGATGATGAAAATTTAGCAGCATTGCGAGAATTTGAAAAGTAATTGTATAAGAATAGGGGAAAAAGATAAGGATATATTTTGAATTAGTTGACAATTAGTTGCTAAATGGCATAAAATAACTTTTAACAAAGTATACAAATCTGAAGACGAGAAAGAGTAAAATAGTGAGCTGTTCTCCAGAGAGCCGGTATATTGCTGAAAGCCGGTGTGCAGACGTTATTTGAAAATCATCTCCGAGGAGCCGAGGCTGAAAGTAAGTAAGCCCGGACGGATGTCTACCGTTACAAAGAACACGTATGATAGTACGTTGCTAAGTGCTATTAGTGAAAAAGCTAATAGAATTAGGGTGGTATCGCGGGTAAACCCGTCCCTACTTTATAGGGACGGGTTTTTTGTGTGCTTTAAAATATTCAAAGGAGTGATTGTATATGGAAAAAGTAGATGTAAAAGAATCAGCTGTAGGAAGAGAAATGCGAATTCGCAAACAGTGGAACGAACAAAATATTTTCGAACAATCAATTCAGAATCGAGAAGGCGCACAGTCTTTCGTATTTTATGAAGGACCACCAACGGCGAACGGACTACCGCATGTAGGTCATGCACTTGGACGAACAATTAAAGACTTAGTAGCAAGATATAAAACGATGGCTGGTTATAAAGTGTTAAGAAAAGCGGGATGGGATACACATGGTTTACCTGTAGAATTAGGCGTTGAGAAGCAACTTGGTATTTCTGGTAAACATGAGATCGAAGAATATGGCATTGAACCATTTATTCAAAAGTGTAAAGAGAGTGTTTTCACATATGAGAAGCAGTGGCGTGAATTCACTGAAAGTATTGGTTATTGGGTAGATATGGATGATCCATATGTAACTTTAAAGAATCCATATATCGAAAGTGTATGGCATATTTTGGGGACAATCCATGAAAAAGGATTGTTATATAAAGGACATAGAGTTTCACCATACTGCCCAAGCTGCCAAACCTCATTGAGCTCACATGAGGTTGCACAAGGGTATAAAACAGTAAAAGATTTAAGTGCAACTGTGAAGTTTAAAGTGAAAGATAGTGAAAATGAGTATTTCTTAGGTTGGACCACAACACCTTGGACACTTCCAGCAAACGTTGCGCTTGCTGTCCATCCAAATATGGAATACGTTAAAGCAAAACAAGAAGGTCATGTATATATTGTTGCGAAAGAACGTGTACAAGAAGTATTAAAAGAGAACTATGAAGTATTATCTGTTCATAAAGGCGGAGAATTATTAAACACATCTTATACAGCGCCATTTCCGATGAAAGAAGTTACAAATGGTTACCACGTTATCGCAGCAGATTTTGTAACGGCAGATAGTGGTACAGGACTTGTTCATATTGCTCCAGCATATGGAGAGGACGATTATAGAGTCGTTCAAAGTGAAGGATTGTCATTTTTGCACGTTGTAGATGAAAAAGGTGAGTATACAGAAGCAGTACCATTTTTGAAAGGGAAATTTGTAAAAGATTGTGACGTGGATATCGTTCGTTATTTAGCGAAGGAAGGTTTACTGTATCATAAAGAAAAATATGAACATAGCTATCCGCATTGCTGGCGTTGTGATTCACCACTACTTTATTATGCAGGAGAAAGTTGGTTAATCCGAACAACTGCAATTAAAGATACATTTTTACAAAATAATAATTCTGTTACTTGGTATCCGGATCATATGAAACATGGGCGCTTTGGTAAGTTTTTAGAAAATATGGTAGATTGGAATATTAGCCGAAATAGATATTGGGGAACGCCATTGAATGTATGGGAATGTGAAAGTTGTGATCATCAGTTCGCACCGAAAAGCATTGCCGAATTAAGAAAGCATAGTACGAAAGAAACACCAGAAGATTTGGAATTGCATAAGCCTTATGTAGATGAAGTGCAAGTGTGCTGCGGGAAATGCGGAGGCACAATGAATCGTACACCAGAAGTGATTGATGTTTGGTTTGATAGTGGTTCTATGCCATTTGCACAATATCATTACCCATTTGAAAATAAAGAGTTATTTGAAGAGCAGTTTCCAGCGGATGTTATTGCTGAAGGAATTGATCAAACACGCGGCTGGTTTTATAGTTTATTAGCAGTATCAGCACTATATACAGGAAAAGTACCGTATAAACGAGTGTTATCGCTAGGGCATGTTTTAGATGAAGAAGGGCAGAAAATGTCTAAAAGCAAAGGAAATGCACTAGATCCAGTTGATTTAGTAGATAAGTTTGGTGCAGATGCGCTAAGATGGGCTTTACTTGTTGATAGTGCCCCGTGGAATGCGAAGCGTTTTTCTGAAAGAACAATACTGGAAGCGAAATCTAAATTTGTAGATACATTAGTCAATGTGTATAGCTTCTACGTTTTATATGCAAATTTAGATGAGTATAATCCGAAAGAAACGTATGATGTAAAGCTTACGAAATTAGACGAATGGGTATTATCAAGATTGCATAGTACAACGAAAAAAGTGAGAACTGCACTTGATGATTATCAATTTACGAATGCAGCTCGTGAAATTGCAGCACTTGTAGATGAAGTGAGTAACTGGTATGTAAGACGCTCACGTAATCGTTTCTGGGAATCTGGTATGAACGCTGAGAAAGCAGCTGCGTATGAGACACTTCATGAAGTGCTTGTAACAATTAGTAAATTAATTGCACCATTTACACCGTTTGTCGCGGAAGACATTCATCTAAATTTAGAAGGAAGCAGCGTTCATTTAGCCGATTATCCAGTTGTAAATGAATCACTACTTCAACCGAAATTAGAAGCGGAAATGGATGCTGTTTTACAAGTTGTTGAACTTGGAAGAAGTAATCGTAATCAGCATTCTTTAAAAGTAAAACAGCCGCTAGCAGAACTTGTATTACTTGAGCATAACGAGAATGATATGGATTGGGAATCTTATCGTGATATCGTTATGGATGAGTTAAATGTAAAAGCGTTCCATGTTGAACTCGATGAAACAAAATACACATCATATCAATTGAAGCTTAATTTTAAAACAGCGGGGCCGAAATTCGGTAAAAATGTGAATGCAGTGAATGGTTGGCTAAAACAATTATCACAAGAAGAAGTACAAAACTTTGTATCAACAGGAAGAGCAGTTTACGAAGCAACACCAGGAGAAGAAGTAGTTGTAACTGCTGAAGATGTGTTAGTTGAGAAAGTTGCAAAATCAGGATTCTCTAATACGACTAACGGACAATATACAGTTATGTTAGATACGAATGTAACGGAAGAATTGTTACAAGAAGGAGTAGCGCGTGAATTCATTCGTGCGGTTCAAGAATATCGTAAACAGTTGAATTTACCAGTTAATTTACGAGTCGATGTTATTCTTGATACAGAAGTAGAGCTACAGAGAACGTTAACGAACCATAAAGATTTATTGGAAGAAAACTTACTCGTTAAACAATTTACATTTGGTCACTTAACGAACGAAGACGATGAACTTTCTTTAGGTGAAACAAAACTTAGAATTAAATTAAGTGCAGCTAATTAAAGAAAAAAGGAAGTTGGAATGATTCCAACTTCCTTTTTGTATGATTAGAATTTATTTGACTATACATTCGATAGGACCACTAGCAATTGTCTTTTTTCATAGCGTACCGAACACAATACTGTAGAAATATATTTCTACAGTATTGTGTTCGGTTTATACATAAATATTGAGAAAATTTCACTTACCCTAAATGAAAAGGTAATAGAAGTGTTCATAGAGAATTACTCGTAGATTCAATTTTTATCCATCCGTTTTGCGGGGAATGATTGCCTAGTGGTAATGGGATAAGGTTGAGCTACTTTATTAGGGGGAGTGGTTCTATGTTTAATAAAAAAATGGTGGCAATGGCAATGACTGTGCCGTTAGTAATGGGGACAATTACTACGGTTTCGGCATTGGAAAAACAACAGCAAGTAAAGTTAGAAGCTTATTCGCCACAGAAAAAAGCAACTGAATATTTAAAAGAAAATGCTGCGCAGTATGGATTGAAAACAGATCTTTCAGACTTGCAATATATTTCTACAACAGAAACGTCAGTAGCTTCATATGTTAGGTTCCAACAAGTTGTTAATGGTGCACCTGTATTTTCAAAACAAATAACAGTTACGCTTAACGGAGAGGGAAAGGGAGTACTCGCTGTTTCTGATTATCAGCCTGTTACAGGTGTGAAGGAAGTAACGACAAAAATTAGTGAAAAAGATGCAATACAAAAATCAATGGCGTATGTTGGAGAAGCAAGTGAGCAAAATTTATGGGCTCCTACAGATAAAGAGTTCGGATATATTGTTGAAGAAGGAATTGCTCGTCCAGTATATAAAGTTGTAGTCCATTCTAATAATCCATTTGGTGCATGGGAAACATTTATTGATGCAGAAAATGGAAAGTTAATTAAAAAGGTTGATATAAACCGAAAAGCTGAAGGGTCAGGAAAAGTATTTTTACCTAACCCAGTCGTATCTAGCGGTAGTAAAGTAGGCTTAAAAGATAATAACGATGCAGATTCAACAGCTCTAACGAACCAACTGAAAACTGTTACGTTAAAAGGTTTAGATGGAACAGGATTTTTAATTGGAGAATATGTAACGATTTCTTCAAAAGCGAAAACAAAATCTACGAATTTACAATTTAACTATACACGCGCAAATGATAGCTTTGAAGATGTTATGTCGTACTATCATATCGACACATTGCAACGTTACATTCAAAGTCTAGGTTTTAAAAATATTAATAACCGTTCGATAAAAGTGAATGTTAATGGTACAACTGATGATAACTCATTCTATTCTCCATCAACAAAAGCTTTAACTTTCGGTACTGGCGGTGTTGATGATGCAGAAGATGCTGGTATTATCGCACATGAATATGGGCATTCGATTCAAGATAACCAAGTTCCTGGCTTTGGTAGTTCAGCAGAAGGTGGAGCGATGGGAGAAGGATTTGGCGACTTCTTAGGTGCTACGTATGAAGATGCAGTATCGACGACAGGGTACGGAAAAGCATGTGTTGGAGAATGGGATGCGACTGCTTATTCTAGTTCAGATCCGACGTGCTTACGCCGATTAGATACGAATAAAGTGTATCCGAAAGATATTACAAATGAGGTACATGATGATGGGGAAATTTGGGCACAAGGCCAATATGAAATGGCACAAGCATTTGGACGTGATGTAGCAACGAAAATTATTTTACAATCGCACTGGTCATTAACACCAAACTCTAAATTCAGTGATGGAGCAAAAGCAATTAAGCAAGCGGATGCTCTTTTATATGGCGGACAACATGCTGCTGATATCGATCGCATTTGGGCAGCGAGAGGCATTAGTACGAATTAATATAAAAAGTCGTGGCATTTATAAGCCACGACTTTTTAATTTGCTTACGAACTGGTACTAGTAAATAAAGCTATATCAATGATAGTGTGAATGTATCCATATCCCATTTACTTTTTAGCTTCTTTAAAAACAAAATGCTCTTTAAATTTTCTAGATTCAACTTTTTGACCATTTCGCATCGATCGGAATGGGTGTTCTTGCCATGTAATAATAACATCAACTTCATCCGCTTTTGTAGCAACAGGTAAATTAGCGTGTTCAAATCCAGTTTTTCCACTTGCCAAACGACTTTCCTTTAGGGAAAAGAGTTCATATTTCGTTTTCTTATTTGGTTCGTTGCGGAATACTTCTACGTTTACATTATATACTTCACTATTCCCGACATTCTTTACTGAAAAATGATATGTTTGAAATTCATCTTTTTTAGCTTGAAGCATATTCTTGTTTGTTTTTTTCGGTTTATCAATATTCACTTGCCATTGATCAGAGTTTTGAGAGATTGGTAAAGATTTTGGTGAATAGGCGTACGTTTCGTTTACTACAATTAAGCAAAACAAAAGGAGAAAGAAACTAATTGCTTTTTGCATATACACACCTCGCTTTAAAATTTTTATTAATATGCGTAAATGAATTAGTTTTTATGTAAAAATTGGAAAATATTAAAGGGGTAATTTCGGATGTAATACATAAGAATATGTATTACAAAATTAACTTTTCACACTTTAGAAGAAGTTAGGAGTTAGAAAACCAGAATGTTTCAAAAAAGCTTGCGTTTTATAAGGTAAGGAGTTAGAATACTCTGTAAATATAAAAAGTGATGATCAGGAAAAGTACATGGTGCAAAGGTCTACAGAGAGCAGCCGGTTGCTGGGAAGGTTGCGATACCGCATGATGGAAAGACACCTGTGAGTGTTGCTTTGAACGTGATTATTAGTAAAAGCAAACGGTACCTACCGTTATCAGGGCTAAGATGGTCAGTATGACAATTTGGGTGGTACCGCGGAAAAAATCCGTCCCTATTTATAGGGGCGGATTTTTGTATTCTTTGAAAGGGGGTGAGTGACCGTGGATGATGACGATGACAACAATAACGTAAATAAATATAAAATTACTGGAGGGAAAAATAATGGATTCAATAATGAAGCGTTCACTCACAAAAGAATGTACAAAGCAAAACGGAAAGGTTGTATTACTTCAAGGATGGGTAAAAAAAATTCGGCATCTTGGAAATGTTAGTTTTTTATTATTACGGGACAGAACAGGAGTAATTCAATGTGTATTAGAAAATGAATTGGCTGGATATAAAGTTGATGTAGAAAGTGTCGTCCACGTAATTGGTGAAATAGTCGAGACATCGAAAACAGAATTGGGTGTTGAAGTACTTGCTCATGAAGTGAACGTAATAAACGGTGCAGAGCCACTTCCATTTGAAATAAATAAAAAGAAATTACAAGTTGGCTTAGATCAATTATTGAATGAGCGGGTACTCTCATTAAGACATGAGCGAACTGCAGCGATTTTTAAAGTGAAATCTACACTCGTTCAGAGCTTTAGTGAAGTTCTAATAGAGAACGATTTCACACGAATATTTACGCCGAAAATTGTTTCGCAAGGGGCAGAAGGAGGAGCAAATGTTTTTAAGCTTCCATACTTCCAAAAAGAAGCTTATTTAGCACAATCACCACAGTTCTATAAGCAAATGATGGTGGCAGGTGGGTTAGAACGAGTTTTTGAAATTGCACCTGTATATAGAGCGGAACATCATAATTCTTCCCGTCATTTGAATGAATATATATCGTTAGACGTAGAGCTTGGTTTTATTCATGATTTTTATGAAGTGATGCAACTAGAAACGGATGTTTTACGATACATGTTTCAACAAGTAGCGAAAAAATGTGAAATAGAACTACAACTATTACAAATAGAAGTACCTATTATTACTGAAATACCTAAAATTACATTGTTAGAAGCACAAGAAATTTTGAAAAGTAAGTATCGTAAAGAATCTCCTGTAGGGGATTTAGATACAGAAGGTGAAAAGTTACTAGGGAAATATGTGAAGGAAATATATAATAGTGAATTTGTTTTCATTACGCATTATCCGAAAGAAGCGAGACCGATGTATACGATGCCGAATAAAGAGAATCCATCTATTACTGATTCATTCGACTTATTATATAAAGGATTAGAAATAACGTCAGGGGCACAGCGAATTCATAATTATGAAATGTTACTCGCTTCGTTTAAAGAAAAAGGGTTACACCCAGATAAATTTCAATCTTATTTAAATACATTTCGATATGGTTGTCCACCACATGGAGGTTTCGGAATTGGGTTAGAAAGGGTTGTATATAAACTTTTAGAATTAACAAATGTACGAGAGGCGAGTGCTTTTCCGAGAGATTGTACTCGTCTCATACCGTAAAAAGAATCTTCGCGATTATCGCGAAGATTCTTTTTTTATAGTTCGTTTAAAAAGGTGAAAATATAGACTCTTTCTTTTTCTAATAAGCTTAGTAAAAGTCAGTTGAAATATGAACCATTTCGACAAAAAAATCAATATACCCTTGACAGTTACAAATATAACAGATATACTTCATATTAATTTCAAAAGAAAATATATTCTAAATATTAAAATGTGTTGAATAGGAGTAGTAAGGTCATGTATTTGTACAGAGAGCTATGGGTTGGTGTGACATAGTCAAATGACATCCTGAACTCGCCTAGGAGCAGTAAGGTGGAACGGAATTACATTCTTAGTAAATCTTAACGGTTAACCTTCGATATTAGGTTTGTAATCAAACGATTACTACTAAGGTGGATTCATAATGGAATCAATAAGGGTGGTACCGCGTTAAGTAAATGGCTTAGCGTCTCTTTATATAGAGATGCTAGGCCATTTTTTTATTATATGGAAGAAGAAATGGAGGGTTTATTTGAATAGGTTTATAAAATTTATTTATTTGTATAAAAAGATTTAATTAGGAGGAAAATGAGATGAAACAGACGGAGCAATGGACTTCGAAATTAGGTTTTATAATGGCGGCAGCCGGATCAGCAATTGGACTTGGTGCGATATGGAAGTTCCCTTATATCGCTGGGAAGAGTGGGGGAGGAGCGTTCTTTTTAATATTTATATTATTTACTGTTTTAATTGGACTACCGCTACTTATAGCTGAATTTATGATTGGACGCAGTACGCAGAAACAAGCAGTTGGAGCATTTAAAAGCATCGCACCAAATACAGGATGGCATTGGATTGGACGCCTTGGCGTTGGAACGTGTTTTATACTACTTTCGTTTTATAGTGTTGTAGGTGGATGGGTATTAATTTATTTATTCAGAGGAATAACTGGACAACTGATTACTCCAGGACAAAATTACGGTACATTATTTACTGAAACAATTGGGAATCCTGCTTGGGCTATTATGGGACATTTCGCTTTTATGTTCATTACGATATGGGTTGTATCAAAGGGTGTACAAAACGGAATTGAAAAAGCAAGTAAATATATGTTGCCAGCATTGTTCGTTTTATTTGTCGCTCTTATTATTCGTTCGTTAACACTTGATGATGCAATGAAAGGTGTGAAGTTTTTCTTACAACCAGATTTCTCAAAGATTACTTCGGAAAGTATTTTGTTCGCAATGGGGCAATCATTCTTTGCAATTAGTATCGGGATTTCAATTATGGTTACGTATAGTTCCTATTTAAATAAAAAAGAAAGTTTACCAAAATCAGCAATAACAATTGTTGGATTAAATTTATTTGTTTCATTATTTGCAGGTCTTGCTATTTTTCCAGCCGTATTTTCATTAGGAATGGAGCCAACAGAAGGACCTGGATTACTATTTATCGTATTACCATCTGTATTTAGTCAAATCCCATTCGGTGGATTTTTCTTAACAGTATTTCTTGCACTATTTACATTTGCGACATTAACATCAGCATTTTCTCTACTAGAAACTGTTGTTTCAGCATTAGCAAATGGTGAACAAGAAAGAAGAACGAAATTATCATGGATGATCGGCTTCTGCATTTTCTTAGTAGGTATACCATCTGCGTTATCATTTGGAGTATGGAGTGAAATTACGATTTTTGGAAAGAATATTTTTGATGCAGTAGACTTTTTATCTAGTAATATATTAATGCCACTTGGAGCACTATTTATTAGTATTTTCGTTTCATTCAAAATGGAGAAGAAGGTACTAGAAGCAGAGTTTTTTGTAGGTGGAAATTATGGAAAGAAAGTATTTACTTGTTGGGTATTTTTACTTCGATTTGTAGCACCACTTGCAATAATTATCGTCTTCTTAAATGTAATAGGGATTATTTAATATTAAATGTTATAATATTCAGTAAAAAAGGGGGCGATGATCATAAAGGAAAATTTGATAGAAGCAGGGAAATATATGAATATTAGAGGGAAAAAGCTATACGTTGAAACACATGGAAATCCTAAAAATAAGCCAGTCTTATACTTGCATGGTGGACCAGGAGAAAGTTGTTATGATTTTTCATTTCATCAAGCGGAACGTTTAAAAGATTCTCTATATGTAATTATGATAGATCAAAGAGGTGTTTGTCGCTCAGAAGAAATTACTGAAGACGAAGCTTTTGGATTAAATGATTTGATTGAAGACTGTGAGGAATTAAAAAAAGTATTACAAATTGAGAAGTGGTCTATAATTGGACACTCTTTCGGTGGATATGTAGCATTGCTTTATGCGTCGATATATCCAAGTTCAATAGAGAAAATAATATTTGAAGGACCAACTTTTGATTTTGCATTAACAAGTAGGGCTTTGTTAAAAAAGACAGGGCATTTATTAAAAAAGTATGGAAAAGAAGAAGTAGCAGAAGAGTCTCTTGCTTATTCATCTAGCAATGCTAGTTCAAAAGAGTTGTTAGAAGCTTATATAAGACTAAGCAATGAATTAGAAGAAAAAAGAATGGAGATTTACAATAATAAGGAAGATAGGACAGATGAGAGTTTATACAGTGATGAAGAGTGGGAAAAATTTTCAAATCGCTCTCAAATTCATTTTGATAGATTAAAATTAGAGGGCTCATGTCATACGTCATTATTATATAAAATAAAAGAAGTACAAAATCCAATGTTATTAATTGTAGGAAAACATGATGTAGTAACGTGTGAAGAACAAATTAAAACATTTAATAAAGATGCCCGAAACGGCAAGTATATCGTATTTGAAGAGAGCGGTCATTCACCTCATTATGAGGAAGCGGATAGATTTGCAGAAACAGTCATACATTTTTTGAAATGAAGAAAAGGGTGCTTCTATAAATGAGAGGCACCCTTTCTAAATTTCTGGATATGTGATTGTGATGTTAGGCCACTTACTTTGCCAATTCTTTTTTATAACTCTGTTTTTGTACATATGTAATCGTTCTTTCGATTTAAGAAAATGAGCTGTTGGTTTCACTTGTAAGGAAAGGACATCTTCAATACCACATGGGGCTGTTAAGATAACGTTGTTTAGTTCATCAAGTGTAACTCCTAAAGCCGTTGCTGTTTCAGGGAATTTAGAAATAGCATTAACAGAAGAAGAATATGGTGGCATATTATTCACTACATGCATACGAGCTTGATTTTTTACAGACCAAGGGATAGTAGCATCAATATTCATTAATTTCGTTTCTAATGATTGTTCGTATATCTCATCTTGATGTAGACTATCATAATAAATCACATCAACATCAGGCATAGCCGTTTTCGCTTCATAGTCATGTAAAGTATCCCAAATTTTAGAACGAACAAATCCGGCACAAATCCACCAATCAGGTAGCTCTAGTGATTTTGCCATTTGTAATACATTCATCATCCATTCGTCGTTTTCTATTAAGCGAATTATATCTTTCTCTGTTTTGATCTTCATTGATAAATTCACCTTTCTAGTAAATTAATGCATCAGTTCAATAATCCATAAAATCCAGTAAGCACCTGGTACAAATAGCAGTTGTGCTAATAATGTGCCGAGAAGTCTAGAAATCATTAGCCAACCATACATTTTACTCATAGATTCAGCACCGCTTTCTGATTGTAGAGCACGTTCTGTTAAAAGAGCAATGCGTGGATCGAGTAATACAGTTAATAAAATAGTGGCGAAACCATTTACAAGGCCAGAAGCTGTACTTGCATTTGTTGCATAATCTGGATTTAAAAAAGAAGCGTAAAGGGCTGAAAGTACCCCTGCTGTATAAATAGCAGTAGCAAACATGTTAATAAGCATAATACGCTTTGGAATACCACCGATACGCAGTCTATGAATCATTTCTAACTTTGGAAAACGGACATATTTTTTTGTGTACTTTAATTTTTGAATGTTATTCGTTTTCATCATTCGAATGAAAGAACCGTCTGTTTCAAAGTTTTGAATGACATATCCAAATAATTTTGTCAAAGTTGGATAAAGAATGATCGCGATTAATGTACCGATAGAAGCCGATAATAGTACGAGTCGTATAATATGCTCTAAATTAATAGAAGAATCTAGTTTTGCTTCATCGACAATACCACCGATTAAAAAGGCTTGTAGTAAGTTTGATGTTCTTGAAATAAGTAACACCATTCCTACAACAGACAAGGCAACCGCAATCTTCTTTAAACGTACTCCAGCTAATCGAATACTATAAGAGCTTGTTTCAACTGCGTGGATCACAATTGTGAAAGCCATTATAAAAATTAACGTAATTGACATTTGTTTCACCAGTTTCTATTAAAATAATTGTAACTTTTTTACTGTATCATATCTATCGTATTTTGTAACTGAAAGTATGTGACATATGGAAATTGATTTTTCGAAAAAATAGATAATAATAGTATAATAAGGAGGAGTGGAAGAGATGTTAGCACTTATTTATACAGCAAATTAAGTGGAGGAATGAAGCATGTATAAAACATTTCTATTTGATTTAGATGGAACTTTAACGGATCCGAAAGAAGGGATTGTAAACTCGGTTTTATATGCATTAAAAAAAGTAGGAATTGAAGAAGTACATATAAGTGAGTTAGATTCATTTATAGGTCCTCCTATTCAGCAATCATTCATAGAGAGATATAATATGAGTGAAGGAGAGGTTGAACGTGCTGTTTTTTACTTCCGTGAGTATTTAAAGCAGCGTGGATTGTTTGAAAATAATGTATACGAGGGGATTCTGAAGCTCTTGCAACAATTAAAAAGTTCAGGGAATCGCATATTCGTAGCAACTTCAAAGCCCACTGTATTTGCGAAACAAGTTATAGAGCATTTTCAATTAACGAATTATTTCGAAGACATCATTGGAAGTAATTTAGATGGTACGAGAATAAAAAAAGAAGAAATAATTGCTCATATTTTACAAACACATGAAGAACTAAATAAAGAAGAAATGATAATGATTGGTGATAGAAAGCACGATATAATAGGTGCAAATCAGAATGGAATTGCTTCAATTGGTGTTTTATATGGCTATGGCTGTGAAAAAGAACTGACTGAAGTTAGTGCGACCTACATAGTGAAAGATGTTGAAGAACTGTATCATTTTTGTGTAGAGAAAAATTTAATACAGCAGTAAATATAGATTCTAGCAATCCCTTTATAACGTATGACGATGAATTCGTTTCTGTTTAAAGGGATTTTTCATATGTAATCGAATAATTATAATTAGACATTTTTAGCATAAAAATTTGTATGAATAAGAGGAGGGATGTCAGAATTAAAAGGTTAGTAGAAATTTATCAATAAAATTTAGAATATTCTGTTTAATGGAGGGGTAAAATTGGAGTTAGTTATTATATTATTAGCACTAAGTTTACTTATGTTCGTAGCATACAGAGGTTTTTCTGTTATTTTATTCGCGCCGATATTTGCATTATTTGCAGTATTTTTGACAGAACCTAGTTATGTATTACCTTTCTTTTCTAATATCTTTATGGAGAAAATGGTTGGATTTATAAAATTATATTTTCCTGTGTTTTTATTAGGAGCAATATTTGGAAAAGTAGTGGAAATGTCAGGAATTGCAGATTCTATCGCAAAAACAATTATTGAGTTAGTTGGTGAAAAACGTACTATATTAGCGATTGTATTAATGGGGGCTATTTTAACGTATAGTGGTGTTAGTGTGTATGTAGTAGTGTTTGCTGTTTATCCGTTCGCAGCTAAGTTGTTTCGACAAGCTAATATTCCAAAGCGTTTAATCCCTGGAACGATTGTTCTTGGAGCAGTAACGTTTACAATGGATGCGCTACCTGGATCACCACAAATTCAAAATGTAATACCTACAACATTTTTTAAAACGGATATTTATGCTGCACCGATACTTGGGATTGTAGGAGCAATTTTTGTTCTTACATTAGGTTTACTATATTTAGAGAGTAGACGTAAGAAGGCAAAAGCAGCAGGTGAAGGATATTTTGGTTTTAATGATGGAAATACTGAAATGGCAGCATCTTTGCAAGTAGAACAAAAAAATATGCCATTAATTAATAACATTGAAATCACAAGAGCGCAACAACTTATTGCATTTATACCACTTATTTTAGTAGGTGTAATGAATAAAGTGTTTACTATTATGATACCGAAGTGGTATCCAAGCGGTTTTGATTTTTCTGCAATTGGTATGAAAGCATTTGGAAAAGTAGAATTAAGTGCAGTAGTAGGAATTTGGTCTGTAGAATTGGCACTTATTATAGGAATCTTAACAACGTTATTATTATATTGGAAGCGAGTAGTAACAGGTTTCCAAGCTGGATTGAATACAAGTATTGGTGGAGCGCTACTTGCAACGATGAATACAGGAGCTGAGTTTGGATTCGGTGGTGTCATTGCAGCACTTCCAGGCTTCGCAATTATGAGAGATGGCATCTCTGCTACTTTCACAAATCCGTTAGTGAATGGTGCAGTAACGACGAATATTTTAGCTGGAATTACAGGCTCTGCATCAGGAGGAATGGGAATAGTATTAAGCGCAATGGGAGATAAATTCATTGCAGCGGCCAATCAATTTGATATTCCATTAGAAGTTATGCACCGTATCGTATCAATGGCATCAGGAGGAATGGATACACTACCCCATAACGGGGCTATTATTACTATTCTTACAGTAACAGGATTAACACATAAACAGTCATATAAAGATATATTTGCTATTACTATTTTGAAAACGGTTGCTGTATTTTTAGTTATCGCATTCTATACTTTAACAGGACTCTATTAAAAATTTGAAGCGTAAAGATTCATCAAATCGATAATTTATGTCATAAAATATTAATTAGGATAAGAAGGGGTGGGGGACTTGCAAGAGGTTTCTGAGTTTCGGATGCCAAAGTCGGTATTATATGGAAGGAATTCGCTTGAAAAACTGGGAGAACAATCAAAAAAGTTAGGGAAAAGAGCTTTTATAGTTACTGATACAATTATGGAGAAATTAGGATATATTGAAAAGTGTATACAACAACTAAATAAGAAAGGTATTACTGTTAGCACATATAATAAAGTGGATGCTGAGCCTACAAATGTACACGTATTAGAAGCGTTATCTCTTTGTAAAGAGGAAAAGTGCGATTTTATTATTGGTATTGGTGGTGGAAGTTGTATTGATGCTGCGAAAGCAGTAGCGGTTTTATATACAAATGGTGGAGAAGTTGAGGATTATGTCCAAAAGGATATTGAAATAGAAAACAATCCACTACCACTTATTGCAATTCCAACAACTTCTGGTACTGGTTCGGAAGTTACAAGTGTAGCAGTAATTACGAATAAAAAAACAGATGTAAAAATGATGATGAAGCATCCTAGTTTTATACCGAAAGTAGCAATTATAGATCCAGTTTTGACAAGTTCGTTACCACCAGAAATTACGGCAGCAACAGGAATAGATGCGTTATGTCATGCGATTGAAGCTTATATTTCTAAATTTTCACAACCACTTACAGATGTACTTGCTCTTTCGGCTATTGAAAGTATTATGAAATATTTACGTATAGCATATGAAGATGGACGTAATATGGAGGCAAGAGAAGCGATGATGATTGCTTCCTTACAAGCTGGAATTGCATTTTCGAATGCATCAGTTACATTAGTTCATGGAATGTCAAGGCCAGTGGGAGCATTATTTCATGTACCGCATGGAATATCAAATGCCATACTATTACCTACAGTGTTAGAGTTTACAAAAACAAGTGCAGTGAAAAGGTTAGCAAAAATTGGGCATAGTTTAAATAAGGATTTGTATTCGAATTCTGATGAGGAAGTAGCAAACTACACGCTTGGGGAAATAAAAAAACTTTGCTTTGATCTTCGTATTCCAAATTTAAAAAAATATGGAATCGATGAAATTGAATTTGAAAATGCTATTTCTAAAATGGCATTAGATGCAATTGAAAGTGGTAGCCCAGCTAATAACCCACGTGTTCCATCATATGATGAAATCAAAGAGTTGTATCGAGAGTGTTTTAATTATAAGTATAAAGAATTTATAAAAACATCAAATTTTTAATTTCAGAATATTCTATAAAAATTTCCTTGGAAATGAAAGTAGAATTATTCTTTATTATTCCGTTAAAACAAGACTTTATATTCCAAACTTAAAGTCTTGTTTTATTGTGTATAATATACATAATAAAACGTTGTTATTAGTTTTATAAAAATAGTTTAGGTAGGTGTTTTGTTTATATGAAAACGATAGGTCTTATAGGTGGTATGAGTTGGGAATCAACTTCAGAATATTATCGAATTATTAATGAAGAAATAAAAGAGAGATTAGGAGGGCTACATTCAGCAAAATGTTTGATTAATAGTGTGGATTTTGAAGAGATTGAACGATGTCAGTCTAGCGGAGATTGGGATGGTGCTGGAGAAATTCTAGGGAATGCGGCATATTCATTACAAAAGGGAGGAGCAGACTTTATAATTATTTGTACAAATACAATGCATAAGGTAGTTGGAAAAATAAAGGCGAAAATTGATATTCCAGTCTTACATATTGCTGATGCAACTGCAAAAGAAATTAAAAGAAAAGACATTCAAAAGGTTGGTCTGCTTGGAACTAAATATACAATGGAGCAAGATTTCTATAAGTCACGTATAGAAGAAAATAATATAAAAGTAATAGTACCATCAGAAAAAAATAGAAAAGAAATAAATAAAGTAATATATACAGAATTATGTTTAGGAAAAATAGTATCTCAATCTAGAGAATATTATAAAAGAGTCATCGAAGAGTTAGTGCAAAAAGGAGCACAGGGAATCATATTAGGTTGTACAGAAATAGGATTATTAATAAAGCAAGAAAACGTATCTGTCCCGATATTTGATACAACTCATATACATGCAATTGAAGCAGTCAAGGTAGCTCTAGATAGAGTATAATTATATTATGTAAACTTGATTCGTATATCTGGAAAACATTCAGAAAATATTTTATAATGTAAGTGGTTACATTTAAGGGGGAATGCGTATGTTTTCAGTTCAACCAATCGCATTTGTACATAATGAAAGAAAGGAAATAAAAGATGATGAGTGGGGGAAAGTAAGATCCCGTATAACTTTAACTGAAATGTATGCAGAAGAAAGTATACAAGGGATTGAAGATTTTTCTCATATTGAAGTTGTTTTTTATTTTCATAAAGTAACTGACGAGCAAATTCAGTATTTTGCTAGACATCCTAGAAATAATAAGGATTATCCTGAAGTAGGTATTTTTGCACAGCGCGGGAAAAATCGTCCGAATCGCATAGGTGTAACAATTGTCAAGGTAATCAAAAGAGAAGGTAAATCAATTATTGTTGAGGGATTAGATGCTATTGATGGCACTCCTATATTGGATATAAAACCAATAATGAAAGGGTTTATGCCGACAGAAGAAATACACCAGCCTAAATGGGCAACGGATATAATGAGACAGTATTGGAAGGGGAATGGAGTAAAATGAGAATATATGAGGCAACAATTGCAGATTTAGATGGACTAGCATCAGTTTTTAATAACTATCGCATATTTTATAGACAAGATTCTGATTTAGAAGGGGCAAAAGTATTTTTACGAAATCGAATTGAGAGAAAAGAGTCCGTTATTTTCGTAGCAGTTGAAGACGGCGAATATATTGGGTTCACGCAACTATATCCATCATTTTCTTCCATTTCAATGAAAGAATTATGGATTTTAAATGATTTATTTGTACAAGCGGCGAAGCGTGGAGCCGGAACAGGTAAAAAATTATTAGAAGCTGCTAAAGAATACGCATTAGAAAATGGAGCAAAAGGTGTAAAGCTGCAAACAGAGATTGATAATTTATCAGCACAACGATTATACGCTGAAAATGGTTATTTGAGAGATAATCGTTATTTCCATTACGAATTAACGTTTTAAAAAATTAAGTTGAAAGAGACATTTTCAAGAAAAAGAATTTCTTTGTAATGAGAAATTCTTTTTTATTTTTGCCTAAATTAAAAAACATGACAAAAATAAAACGATATTTATTTATTGTTAAACAATAAATGTTGTGATAAAATTATGTTGTCATTAAATAAGTGAGGAATTGTAAATGAATCTTAAACGAAGTTCAACAACGTTCTTAAAAGTAATTATTTTTCTTGCTGGAATTTCAGTGCTTGCTTTATGCATATTTTTAGTGCCGGAAATGGCGAATTTCGCAGCAAATTTGTATCCTAATATTGCTCCGATGAAATATCTTGTTTTCATTGTGATGTATGGAGCAGCTGTGCCTTTTTACGTTGCTCTTTATCAGGCTTTCAATCTTTTACAGTACATTGATGAGAACACAGCGTTCTCGGAATTATCAGTAAAGGCGTTAAAGAATATAAAGCGCTGTGCAATTACAATCAGTGGTTTGTATGTATTAAGTTTGCCACTTTTTCATTTTATAGCGAAAAAAATGGACCCTCCTATTGGGCTAGTGGGACTCATTATCGTTTTTGCTTCGCTCGTTATCGCCGTTTTTGCTGCTATCCTCCAACGACTTCTACAAGAGGCAATTAACATAAAATCAGAAAATGATTTGACGGTCTGAGGTGGCGGATATGACAATCATTATTAATATTGACGTCATGTTAGCAAAACGAAAAATGAGTGTAACGGAGCTTTCGGAGAAGGTTGGAATTACGATGGCGAATCTTTCTATTTTGAAAAATGGGAAAGCAAAAGCGGTTCGTTTTTCAACATTAGAAGCGATATGTAAAGCTTTAGAGTGTCAGCCAGGGGATATTTTGGAGTATAAAAACGATGAGAATACTCAATAAAAACAGATAACAAATGTAAATAATAGAAGTCAATAAAGAAGGGATAGCCACTAAGCTATTCCTTCTTTACGTTAATTGCTGTTACTAATAAAAAATATAATTTGAATTGCAATGTTTGCGTATCAAAAGGGAACTTGCTACCTTTTGAGGTGATCCGTTTTGTGGAAGACAATTATTTGCCAAAAAGGCTATTTAAACTATGTTTTAAATTATTTCGAGTGAATCAAAATCTTCATTTGTATTATAGTTGATTTAAAACCCAGTTTGTTGCATCTTCAAAGTTATCTGCAATGTAGTTTGGTTCAATATGTGCCCATTTGTCTCGGTACGTATGCAAAGCATCATACCCAGCGCCTGTTCGGACTAGAATCGTAGTCGCATTTACTTTTGCCCCTGCAACAATATCAGTCCAGCGATCACCAACTACAGCACATTGTGTTAAATCAAGCCCATGTTTTTTTGCTGCTTTAAGCAGCATGCCTGTACTTGGTTTACGGCATTCACAACCATCACCGTGTTTATGAGGACATACATAAACATCATCAAAACCGAAGCCTTCTAATTCTTGTACAAAATCGGCTACAGTTGCTATTCCATCTGCGATACCAGGTTGATTTGTGAAAGAGAAAATTTTTATATTTTTAGCTTTTAGTTTTTGCAAAGATGTTTTTGTGAATGGAAATAATGTAAAAGATCCTGGATAATGTATTGTAGTGTCACCACCAATTGTACCGTCACGATCAATGAAAATTGCTTTAATGTTTGTCATAGTTATAGTCCCTTCAATTTATTCCGTATTAACGGGGAGTAAGACCCCCACTGATTAAAGTTTCACTTTATAAGTAGTTTAAAAATGTTTTACAAATCGGTAGCCATTTACTTCATAGCCTAATTTTTTGTAAAAAGGATGAGCTTCTACTCTTTTTGTTCCACTAACTAGCCATGTGCCAATGCAATTATGTTTCTTTGCTAATTGCTCGGCATAATCCATCAACACTTGTCCAATGCCTTTCCGTCGTATGTTAGAATCAACGCTAATAATTGAAATCTCTCCATAACGTGTTACATCTTCTAAATTTTCACGTATACGAAATCCAAGTAATCCAAATATAGCTTCTTCTTCCTCGTAAACATATAAAAAATCAAACGGACTCATTTGTACGAATTGTAATCGGTTGTTCATATCTTCATAGGAAATAGAGGAACCTTTTAATTCTTTCGTTAAAGAACAAAGTGCGTCTATATCATCTATCGTTGCTTCACGCATTTGAAAAGACATATTATCCACTCCAATAAAATGTAATCAAACATTTAATATTCTGTTAAAAAATGTTTTTTCCTGCTATGAAAATAAATATTTTATAATGATATATAGATAGTTATATGTTATTCTTTTCCTTGATTGTATTAGAAATGGAAAGAAGGGGAATGCATGTTAAAAGTAAATATCCGCTCAGCTGGATATGAAATAGGCGAAAAAATAATTCATGATATAGCTTTTTCTATCGAAAAAGGTGAACTAGTTGCTCTTATTGGAGCAAATGGTGCTGGGAAGAGTACGACGATTAAAACGATACTCGGATTACTTGTAAATATGGACGGTGAAATATCATTCGGTGAAAAGAAAAATCCGTATGCATACGTACCAGAACATCCAACATACTATGATTACTTGACGCTCTGGGAACATATTGAATTATTAATGGCAGCTCGTGGAAGTGAAATGGGAAGTTGGGAAGAACGAGCGGAACAATTATTACATACTTTTCGAATGAATAAGCATAAACATGAGTATTTATCAAAGTTTTCAAAAGGCATGAAACAAAAATCGATGCTAATATTGGCATTTTTAACTGAGCCAGATTTTTATATCATTGACGAACCTTTTATCGGTTTAGATCCAGTAGCTACGAAAGAGTTTTTAAATTATTTATATAAAGAAAAAGAGCGCGGGGCAGGAATTTTACTTTGTACGCACGTATTAGATACTGCTGAAAAAATTTGTGAAAGATTTTTACTCATTTCACAAGGTACATTAGTCGCAGATGGACATTTAGAATCTATTCAAATATTAGCGGAAATGCCGGGTAGTTCATTATTAGACTGCTTTGATGTAATTGTAAGGCGTGAACAACATGATTAAACAACAATTTTATAAGAGATTACGCCATGAACTTGAGCGGAAATGGAAGTCTATCCGTTCGGTAACAGATTGGACAGTCGCATTATATATTATTATTCCAGCACTTATATTTATGGGAATCTATTATCGATCGCTATGGATAAATGAATTATCAACGGAAGAGACGATTTATTTCGGATTAGGATTACTCGCATTTTATTTAGTAACATATCCAAGAGGAGTTCGTTCATTTTTTGAGCAAGCGGATAGTTTATTTTTAATTTCGTATGCAACACATATGCGAAAATTAGTCCAGTATGGCATGATGTACACATTTGTTCGAATAGCGATAACGAATATAATAGTAGTCGTTATTATGTTACCGGTGTTGATGAAAAGTATCGAAGTAACAGAGATACAAGTCCTATTATTTTGGGTATTCTTTACTATATTTCGATTTATGTTGTCGTTGTTAACGAGATTTGTTCATGTACATGTGGGGAAACGATGGGTTTTATGGATTGTAAAAAATGTAGTATTTTCTATGAGCGTGTCCTTTTTTGGAATTAGTTTATTTTTTATTTATAAAAATCCGTTGTATTCAATTTTATTTATCGGTCTAGTAATTTTCTTAAGTAGTGTATTAGTAAAAGAGAAAATGAATTATAAAAAGTTCTTTTTTAAAGAAATCGAGAAAGAAAAGGAGGAAAGCATGCGCTGGACGAGCGGAATTATGCAAGTTGGTGGTCATGCGGCTAAACCGAGTAGTTCGAATAAAAAACCGTGGATGTTTCCGCGCTCTAAAAGACTTTTAGGGAAAAAAGCTGATTCTCGTATTGTCGAATCTTTTTTGAAAGAATTTTTCCGTACAAGTACTGCACGAATATTTTATATTCAAATTGTATGTATCAGTACTGCAAGTATAATTATGACTCCAAGGTGGATTGCAGCTATTGTTCTCGTATTTGCTGTAGTTGCAATTTCTCGCTATGCACGTGATTATTGGAATGAATTTACGAATAAGATGTTTCTTCGTTTATATTGTGATGAAGGGAAATTACTATTGTTAAGATGGAAGGCAGATCGTTATTTACTACTACCAGCAATACTTTTATATGGAATAGTTATACTTTCACAGTTTTATTTATTGCCAGCTGTGGTAGGCAGCGTTGTTTTTATTTTATTAATTGTATGGATTGTATTTCTACCATTAAAAAAGAGCCATTGATGGCTCTTTTTCTAGTCTGTAACACATTGATAAATAAAATATACTAAAACGAGTATGCTTGCGGCGGAATACATGACGTCTAAAGTCATTCAAGTGCCTCCTCAATATCGTGGTATTAATATTGTATGAAATCTTACAATTTCATATTCAAGTGAAAAATATGTGAACGTTAACAAAATTGTAAAGTGCAAAAATTATAATCATTTTGTATAATAGAAGAAACCACCGTTATATAAAAAATAATGAGTGAAAGGGGAGGGAACATAAATGCCAAATTGGTTTAGAAAAACCTTAGTCGCATTAATTACCGTATTTACATTTGGTTTAGTGACGCCTCCTTCCATATTGCTTGATAATGCCAAAGCTGCGGACAAGCCTACGAGCACAGCTGGGCAACAAAGTTTGGAGAGTACGTCCTATACATATGAAGAAACGAATGACAGGTTAACCACCGATACTTTTATTACTTATGCGATGCAAGAAGCAGAGAAGCAGTCGATGCAAAAGTTTGGTACTAAAATTGGTCCAGTAATTGAAGATGAATTTAAAGATGTAATATTACCAAAGATTGAAGAGGCAATTGCTGAGCTTGCTAGTGATGTACCAGAAGATTCACTACAATCATTAGCGATTTCTCAAAAACCAGCTGGTGGGAATAATGAAAAGATTTTTCATGTCTACGATACGAAATCAGGAAATGATTTATTGCGTTTCCATGTAAGAAGAGATCATCCACCGCAAGATGGTTATTATTTTAATTTCCATTATCATCGTTTTGATGATGGATACTCAGGACATCATGAGTTAGGAAATATTTATTGGAATACGAATGTACCGCCGAAATGGCTTTCTTAAAAAGAACAAGAGAAAATCTTGTTCTTTTTTATTTTTATAGAAGGGACAGACAACCATGTTGTTGAATAACATAGGTTTAGAAAAAAGAAGCAAAGGGAGTATGGGAATGCAAAAATATATTGTTTTTGACTTTGATGGCACATTAGTAGATTCACAAAATATATTTGTACCAATTTATAATCAAATTGCTGAAAAGCACGGATATAAAACGGTAAGAGAAGAAGAAATTGAGTATTTACGCAAGTTAACGATGGCGGAGAGATGTAAACAACTCGATGTACCACTGTATAAACTACCGATATTAGCGCTGGAGTTTTATAAATTGTATCAACCTGCTATAAAAGATCTTATTTTGTTCCATGGGATGAAGGAAGTATTAGATGAACTACATAAAAAAGGCTACGGAATTGCAGTCATATCATCGAACTCAGAAGAGCATATTCGGGCGTTTTTACAAAAGAATGATATAGAAAATATACAAGAAGTGTATTGTTCTAAAAATTTGTTCGGTAAAGACAAGATGATAAAAAGATTTTTAAAATCGAAAAAGATAACAGAGAAAGATATGTTATATGTCGGTGATGAACAGCGAGACGTAGCAGCGTGTAAAAAGGCTGGAGTGAACGTAATTTGGGTATCTTGGGGATATGATGTTATTGAAACAGTGAAAAAAGATGCACCAGATTACATGGTTCATAAGCCGATGGAAATTGTGCAAGTAGTACAAGGAGCGTATTCTTAATATGAATACACTGCGAGCAGGCATTCATCATATTGAATTTTGGGTAGCAAATTTAGAGGAGTCCATTTCTTTTTATAATAAGTTGTTTTCCATAATTGGGTGGAGAAAGTTAAATGAAGTAGCAGATTTTCTTTCTAGTACGAAAGTGAAGGTAATACGTGGTCCAATTGAAATGAATCATTATTCGGAAGGTTACTATACGATTGATTTTTACGATCCGAATGGATTTATTGTAGAAGTTGCCTATACACCAAATGCAGAAATGTAAGGGGAATAGATATGAAGATAATTACAGCACGGCAAAGCAATATACAAATAGTAAAAGATGCAGCGAATATTGAAGAAATTTCTAAAGGTTTTTCGCCTGATAAGAAATATATAATTACGAATGCAAATAATGAAAAATATTTATTTCGGACAGGCGATATAAAAGAGTATGAAAGAAAGAAAATAGAGTTTCAAATTTTAAATGAAATGGTAAAACGTAACGTACAGGCACAAAGGCCAATTGAAATAGGTATATTGGAAGAAGAAGGTGTATGCTATAGTATTTTTTCATATTTAGAAGGGGAAGATGCGAAGAAGCTATTGCCTACGTATTCACCAAAAGAACAATATGATATTGGTATAGAGGCAGGAAAAGATTTAGCAAAAATGCATACATTTGAAGCTCCTAAGGATATACTTCCATGGTATGAAAGAGCTATGAAAAAACATAGTAAATATGTAGAGGTATACAAAACATGCGGAATAAAAATAAAAAATGATGATAAAATCATAAAGTTTATAGAGGAAAATGAAATATATTTAAAGAGCCGCCCGAATCGATTTCAACACGATGATTTTCATTTAGAAAATATAATTGTACGGGATGGAAAATATGTAGGTGTTGTTGATTTTAATGGCTATGACTGGGGCGACCCAATTCATGATTTCGTAAAAATTGCACTGTTTGCAAGGGATATTAGTATTCCGTATTCAATTGGACAAATAGAAGGATACTTTAATAGGAAAATACCAGAGGAGTTCTGGAAATTATACACGGTGTATGTTGGCATGACAGTTTTCTCCTCAGTTGTCTGGACATTACGAGCAGCGCCGCATATGTTAGATGATATGTTAGAGCGTCTTACTATAGTTTTAGAGGATCATAATAACTTTGAGTTATCGAAGCCAATTTGGTTTCAACCAGATAAGATTGATATGAAATAGAAAAGGTAGGTGTGATTCGCACCTACCTTTATTTTTTACCATCAAGATACTTATTTAATTTTCTTAAATGTAAGCGGCTGAGTACTTAATGTAGCTGGTACATGTAACTGAAGGGATGGGAATTCACCACTTACATTCATTTCATAAGCGAATAATAAGCTCATTTTCATTTGGAATAAGTCAACTTTTGTGGAGAAGATGTCGTAATGATGATGCCCTAATTGAATATCCATTTCCATAAATTGTACATATAACGAATCATCTCGTTTGTATACTTGTAATGTTCCGTATGCAGGATGTTCAAAAGTACCAGTATAATCCTCTAACTTGTGCGAAGGTGTAGTCCCTTTAATTTGTTCAGGGAGGGATTCAGTTGCTTCTTTCATCATTTCCTTCATTTTTTTAGTATCTTCTACAGCACGTTTATGCCAATCAATGGATTCTAATTCAAGTAGTTCGTCATAAATTTGATTAGCGAGATAAGTAGGAAGTAATGTTCCTCCAGCATTCGTTAAAATGACAAGGCCTATGTTTTCTGTTGGTATGAATGAAACAAGCGCTGAAAATCCATCGATATTACCGCCATGATGAATCACTTTTTTACCACGATAAGCGCTAATAAACCAACCAAGACCGTAACTATTTAATGGAGATTCAGGGAGTGATAAAACCGGTTGGTCTGGAATTGAATTGTGTGGTGTATACATTTGTTGTAATAATTCAGAGGAGATTAATTCATGATCTCCAAATTTTCCTTCATTTAAGTGGAGAAGTACCCAATTTGCCATATCTTCAATTGTGGAATTAATACACCCAGCAGCGCCAACTGTATCGATGTTACGGAATGGAACTGCTTTTATTTCACCGTCATTTTCAATGTAAGGTAAAGCGTAATCATCTGTAGTTTGTGAATCGTTAACAGAGAAGTTTGTATGTCTCATATTTAAAGGTTCTAAAATATGTTCTGTAGTGTATTGCTCCCACGTTTGATTTGTAATGTTTTCAACAATGTAGCTAATTGTTGCATACATTAAGTTGTTATATAGAAATGCAGTCCGGAACGGTGCATCAAGTGGTAAATGTTTTATTTTTTCAACGAGATCTTTTCGAGATAAGGAAGAACTGTACCAAAGAGCCTCATGACGACTCACTCCAGTTCGATGAGAAGCTAAATCCCGTCCTGTAACTTGTGAGCTAGCAAGTAGTTCAGATAAAGTAAAGTTAGGTATATAAGACGGGACAGGAGCATCCCAATTAAACTTTTTTTGCTGTGCTAACAAGCTTAATGAAAGTGTACCAAACGCTTTCGTTGAGGAACCGATTGCGAATCGAGTATTCGGTGTAACAGCCTCTTTTGTTTCTATATTACGATAGCCGAAACCTTCTGAAAGAATAACTTCACCGTCTTTTATAACAGCGACAGCAACACCAGGAACATTTAAATCCTTCATCATTTTTTCAACCGTGGTTTGTAAAGAAGTCATAACAGGTGTTTCAATTTTAGACATATTTCTAACCTCCAAATATAAATTTTGATCTACCGCACTATACTTTCGGTAATAGAAAATGAAAACCTTTTAAAATATGGAAAGTTAATAATTTTGTAAGAATTAGCGCAAGAAATTTTATTAATTAAGATTATTAAATTTACCATTTTTCATGTTATGATAAATTCCATATACGATTGAAAGAAGGTTTTCCTACATATGAAACATGCTGAAAATGAATACTTAAATTTATGCCGCCATGTAATGGAACATGGTACGAAGAAAGAAGATCGTACAGGGACAGGAACTGTATCTGTATTTGGATATCAAATGCGTTTTGATTTGAGCAAAGGATTTCCTTTATTAACGACAAAAAGAGTACCATTTCGCCTTGTAGCAAGTGAACTACTTTGGTTTATGAAAGGTGATACAAATATTCGCTATTTATTGCAGCATAATAATAACATTTGGAATGAATGGGCGTTTAAGAGCTGGGTAGAAAGTGATGAGTATACTGGTCCTGACATGACTGATTTTGGTCTTCGTTCACAACAAGATGAAGAATTTAAAGTACAGTACGATGAGCAAATGGAATTGTTTAAAAAGAACGTTTTAGAAGATGATGAGTTCTCAAATAAATATGGTTATTTAGGAGACGTTTACGGTAAACAATGGCGTGCTTGGAAAACGACAGCTGGTGAGACACTTGATCAATTAAAAGATGTAATTGAAATGATTAAAAAAACACCAGACTCGCGTCGTTTAATCGTTTCTGCTTGGAATCCTGAAGACGTACCGAGTATGGCATTACCGCCTTGTCATACATTATTCCAATTTTATGTAGCGGACGGAAAACTTTCTTGTCAGCTATATCAAAGAAGTGGTGACATATTCCTTGGAATTCCATTTAACATCGCAAGTTATTCACTACTAACACATTTAATTGCACATGAATGTGGTCTTGAAGTAGGAGAATTTGTTCATACAATTGGAGATGCACACATTTATACAAATCATTTTGAACAAGTAGAAAAGCAATTGGCACGTGAACCACGTCCATTCCCGAAACTTACATTAAATCCAGATGTGAAATCTGTGTTTGATTTTGAAATGGAAGATTTAACGATTGAAGGATACGATCCGCATCCAGCAATTAAAGCACCGGTTGCAGTATAATTGTAGAGGAGATGAAAAAATGATTGTTTCATTTATGGTCGCGATGGACGAAAATAGAGTAATTGGTAAAGATAATAATTTACCTTGGCGTTTACCGAGTGAATTACAATACGTGAAGAAAACAACGATGGGCCACCCGCTTATTATGGGAAGAAAGAACTATGAAGCGATTGGTAGACCACTGCCTGGAAGACGTAATATTATTGTAACTCGTAATGAAGGGTATCATGTTGAAGGCTGTGAAGTTGTTCATTCTGTAGAAGAAGTATTTGAACTATGTAAAAATGAAGAAGAGATTTTTATTTTTGGCGGAGCGCAAATTTATGATCTCTTTTTACCTTATGTAGACAAGTTATATATAACAAAAATCCATTATGCATTTGAAGGAGATACATTCTTCCCAGAAATGGATATGACAAATTGGAAAGAGATTTTTGTAGAAAAAGGTTTAACGGATGAAAAAAACCCGTATACGTATTATTACCATGTATATGAGAAGCAACAATAATAAAAAAGATTGATGTGAGAATTCACGTCAATCTTTTTATTTGTATTCACCAATATAAGTTTATAGATGAGATTCGATAGTGCTATAATGATAGGTAGCATGTAAAAATGCTAAAATTTTCAAAAGTACTAATATAGAAAGAGGAGGAGAATCGATTGAGAAAGATATGGGGGATTCTTTTTCTTTGCTTAACATTCATGTTAGTTGGATGTGGTAAAGAAGAAAAACCACAAGAAGCGTTTGATACATATGTAAAAGCGTGGAATAAACAAAAATTTGCAGATATGTATGATCAACTATCAAAAAATGCAAAAAAAGATATTTCAAAGAAAGAGTTTACTGAGAAATATGAAAAAATTTATTCTGGTATCGAAGTGAAAGACTTAAAGGTAGAAACAGGGGAAGTAAAAGAAGATAAAAAAGATGAAGGTCCTGTTCCTTTTAAAGTAAGCATGGATACAGTTGGTGGTAAAATCACATTTGGTCATGAAGCAAAAATGGTGAAAGAAAAAGATGGAGATAAAGAATCTTGGAAAATAGATTGGACTCCTGATTTTATTTTCCCTGGCATGACGAAAGATAGTAAAGTGCGTATGCAGACAACACAGCCAAAACGTGGTGAAATATACGATCGTAATGGAAAAGGTCTTGCAACGAATGGGAAAGCTTCTGAAATCGGATTGATTCCTGAAAAGTTAGGGGATACTGCTCCGCAGACGAAAGAAACAGTAGCGAAGTTATTAAATATGTCTGTAGAAGAAATTGATCAAAAATTAGCTGCTAAATGGGTAAAACCAGGGTATCTCGTACCAATTGGAATTTTGCCTGAAGGGGCAACACAAAATACGTACATTGATTTACCAGGTGTTTCAACAAAACCTGTAAATGTTCGTACATATCCGTTAGGGGAAGCGGCAGCTCATCTGACTGGTTATATTGGAAAGGTAAATGCTGAAGATTTAAAAACGCTACAAAAGAAAGGCTATCAAGCTGATGACCCAGTTGGTAAAGCTGGCTTAGAGCAAGTATTAGAGGAAAAGCTACGCGGTAAAAAAGGTGGCCGTGTCTTTGTAGAAGATGCGCAAGGAAAAGAAATTAAAAATTTAGCAAAAACAGATGCTGTTGATGGAGAAAATGTAACTTTAACTATTGATAGTGTTGTTCAAGAAAAAACGTATAATGAAATGAAGGGCGAAGCTGGTTCAAGTGCAGCAATTAATCCGAAAAGTGGAGAAACAATTGCACTAGTAAGTAGTCCAGCATATGATCCTAATATAATTGCACGAGGGACATCAAAGGCACAACGCGAAGCGTGGAATAATGATCCGAAAAAACCAATGACAAATCGCTTTACACAATTGTCGGTACCAGGTTCTGTATTTAAACCAATTACAGCTGCAATTGGTCTTGAAACGAAAACGATTGATCCAAAAGAAGAGTTGAAAATTGAAGGATTAAAATGGACAAAAGATTCTTCTTGGGGTAATTACTATGTAACACGTGTGAAAGATGCGAATCCGATTGATTTTGATAAGGCGATGAAATACTCGGATAATATTTACTTCGCACAAGAAGCTTTAAAAATCGGAAAAGACAAGTTTATGAGTGAAGCGAAAAAATTCGGATTCGATGAGAAACTACCAATTGAATATGGATTCCCTGCTTCTAAAATTGCAAATGACGGCATTAAAAATGATATTCAAATGGCAGATACAGGATATGGACAAGGACAAGTATTAATGACTCCTCTTCATTTAGCTTTAACGTATGCGCCAATTGTAAATGATGGAACGATTCCATCACCGTATATTATTAAAACAGATAAACAACCAAAAGCTTGGAAAGAAAATGTAATTTCTAAAGGAAATCAGGATATATTAAAAACTGCTATGACAAAAGTAATTAATGATCCAGATGGTACAGGGAAAATTGCTAAAATTGATGGCATGACTCTTGCTGGAAAAACAGGTACAGCGGAATTAAAAGTATCAAAAGAGGCCGAAGGAAAAGAACTAGGTTGGTTCGCTGCATTTGATTTAAATTCGCCAGATATGGTCATTACAATGATGATTGAAGATGTAAAAGGTAGAGGCGGAAGTAATATTCCAGCTGAAAAAGTAAAACATGTATTTCAAAAATAATATGTAATAGTAGGCTATCTCTATAAGTTGTAGAGGTAGCCTTTTTATATGAAAGAGTTCTTAATATCTGTATACTAAATTTTAAGGAAACAAAGTAAATCATTAACTTACGAAAAAAAAGTAGCTATTTTTTATTGACATTGATTGAAACTTTTTGTATTATACTTACATAAGGTAAGTTATTAACTTTTAAAAAACAAATCTTGAATTAAAGATAAAGAGAGAAAAGGGAGAGAATACAATGACAAAAGTACTATTTATCACAGCAAATCCAAATTCAGCAGAAGGTTCTTTCGGAATGGCAGTAGGGGAAGCTTTCATCGAAGCTTATAAAAATGAACATCCACAAGACGAAGTTGTAACAATTGATTTATTCAATACTACAGTACCAGCAATTGATGCAGATGTATTTGCTGCTTGGGGTAAATTTGCAGCAGGTGAAGGCTTTGAAGCTTTAACTGAAGTTCAACAACAAAAAGTAGCAGCAATGAACACAAACTTAGAAACATTTATGAATGCAGATCGTTATGTATTCGTAACTCCAATGTGGAACTTTAGCTATCCACCAGTAGTAAAAGCATACTTAGATAACGTAGCAATCGCAGGTAAAACATTCAAATATACTGAAAATGGTCCAGTCGGCTTATTAGAAGGTAAAAAAGCACTTCACATTCAGGCAACAGGTGGCGTATATTCTGAAGGAGCATACGCAGCTGTAGACTTCGGTCGCAATCACTTAAAGACTGTATTAGGATTTGTCGGTGTAAATGATACTGAATATATCGCAGTTGAAGGTATGAATGCAAACCCTGAAAAAGCACAAGAAATTAAAGAAGCAGCAATTGCTAATGCTCGTGAATTAGCAAAACGTTTCTAATATAGAATGCTTAAAAAGTCCAAACACTTGCTGTTTGGACTTTTTTTCTTCTTTTTCCTTCGTTTGTCTAGTATAATGAAGGTCGGAATGATAATAGGTGGGGGTTCTGTATGATTCAAACGTTTTTTAAAATCTTTTATTTAATTTTAATCGTAATTGCGATTACACCGAGAATGTGGCGTCTTAAAAGACAAGTAAATACGATGGCGCCAAAAGAAAAAGATAATGCTGTGTATAAAACGACAAATTGGTTTGGTAAGAAAATGGTACGTGTAGCTGGAGGGGCAGTAGAAGTGAAAGGACTTGAAAATGTTCCGAAAGACAAGCCAGTACTAGTTGTAAGTAATCACCAAAGTAATATGGATATCCCTGTTTTACTAGGTTACTTAAATAAACCAATTGGATTCGTTTCAAAAGCAGAGATTAAAAAGTTCCCAGTTGTACCAACTTGGATGGAACTTATGAATTGTGTATTTATGGATCGTAGCGATCGTCGTCAATCTCTTCAAGCGATTAAAGATGGAATTGAACTATTAAAGAATGGACATTCTATCGTAATTTTCCCTGAAGGAACGAGAAGTAAGGGTGGCGAAGTTGGAGAGTTTAAGGCTGGTAGTTTTCATCTTGCAGTAAAGTCAGGTGTAGCAATTTTACCTGTAACGTTAGATGGTACATATAAGATGTTTGAAGCGAATGGAAATCGTATGAAGCCAGCTCATGCAACAGTAACAATTTCTAAGCCGATTACACCTGAAGATTATGCGAATATGGATATTAAAGAATTAACGAAGCATACACAGGAAGTTATCGCATCACAATTACATAAGTAATAAAAAAGGATTCAGCTTATAGTAAGCTGAATCCTTTTTTATTATGCTGTAGGTAAGACATAAAAGAGTACACAGAAGAACATCATCGCACTACCACCTAAAACGAACAGGTGCCATATGGCATGGTTGAAAGGTAGCTTTTCCCAAAGGAAGAATATAGCTCCGACAGAATATAAAATTCCACCTGCTAAAAGTAGTGAAAAACCATGTCCAGTTAGATTTTCATAAAGTGGTTTAATGGCAACGATTATGAGCCAACCCATAATGATGTAACATAAAGTTGAAGCCTTTATAAAGCGACGTACAAAGAAAATTTTGAAGACGATACCTCCGATTGCTAGTGTCCATATTATAGCAAGCAACGTCCATCCTAATGGGCCACGAAGTGTAATAAGTAGAAAAGGAGTATACGTGCCAGCAATCAATAAGTAAATGGCTGAATGATCTAAAATAGTAAATATTTTTTCTACTTTAGGATGATGAATGCTATGTAGCAATGTTGAAAACAAGTACAGTAAGAACATGCTTACACCATAAACAGTAAATGCAACTACAGCTGATGCGGTACCGTGCTTAGAAGCATGAATAATCAATATGATTAAGGCAGGGATGCTTAAAATGGCACCGATACCATGTGTAATTGCATTTGCAATTTCTTCTTTTACAAATTGGGTCATTCGTGTCATTTTTTCAGTCATAATGCAAATCCTTTCTACTATCATAAAATAATATGTCATTTCCCTTACCATATCATACACAAGAGCAATAGAAAATGAAATTTGTATAATTGATTATATTTTTGAATTTTTTTGATAAAAGACAATGGATTTGTTGACGTTTTCAAACTTTTTTGACAAAATAAAATTATGTAATAGTAGGACAAGGAAACTACTAATAAAGGGGATGGGGAAATGTTTTCAAATATTGGCTTTCCAGGGTTAATTTTAATTTTAGTAGCAGTACTCATTTTATTTGGACCTAAAAAATTGCCGGAAATCGGGAAGGCTTTAGGGGAAACGTTAAAAGAGTTTAAAAAATCAACGAAAGAATTGACAGATGACGCATTTCAAGAAAAGGAAAAGAAAGAAAAAATGTAGTGTATTTTCCTTGTAATGGATAAATAAAGTGTGGTGAACGAGATGGAAGATCGGGAAATGAGCGTAGTAGAACATATTGTTGAGCTTCGAAAAAGAGTAATATATACGGTGTTATCCTTTGTACTATTTTTAATTATTGGATTTACTTTTACAAAGGATATTTATTTTTGGCTTGTAAAAGATTTACCAATGAAATTAACTGTTCTCGGTCCAAGTGATGTATTGTGGATTTTTTTCTCGATTGCTACAGTATTTGCTATCGTTTGTACAATTCCTTTTGCTGCTATACAAATTTGGTTATTTGTAAAACCGGGTTTACATCCAAATGAACAAAAGATGACAATAATGTATATACCGGTATTGTCTATATTATTTCTCGCAGGTTTATGTTTTGGATATTTCATTGTAATGCCGTTTCTATTTCACTTTTTAACTACGATAGGTAATGAAATGTTTAATACGATGTTTACGACAGAAAAGTATTTTCATTTTGTACTTAATTTAACAGTTCCATTTGCTGTGATTTTTGAATTGCCAGTCGTTGTAATGTTTTTAACTAGTATTGGAATACTTACGGCGGAATTTTTAATAAAAATAAGAAGGTATGCTTACGTAGCATTAATTATCATTGCATCTTGTATATCACCGCCAGACTTTTTATCTCATAGTTTAGTTGCAGTGCCGCTTATTTGTATTTATGAAGTAAGTATTGCGTTATCAAAGGTTGTTAGTAAGAGGAAAAAGAAAAGAGAAGAAATGCAGTCGAAAAGTGCCTCGTTATAAAGGCACTTTTTTATTTATTTGTTATACTATAGCTATAAACGTATACAATATATAGAAGAAAAAAATTATAGAATCTCCAAAATTTAGACAAACTTTGCGCTTTTATAAGCTTATACTAAATGTATTAAACAATTGATGGATAATGAGATTCCCGTCTCAGAGATATTTAGGACGGGAAGGTGAATTAGGTGGAGATGAATAGAGTATAAATCTTCTAGCCATAAGGACTACAGAAATCATATAAGTCTGATTTTACTCCACTTTAAACAACGTGTTACAGCGCAAAGTAGAGGAAGTTCAAAAATCCAATGAAAAAGAGGATTGATATTGTGATTACGAAAAGTTTTTATTTCACTCATTCAACAGGGGATTGCATTAAAATATTCGAAATCCCTGTCCTACAGGCACAGCATCCATTATCGTTTCTAATTCAGTCTCGTCTTCAATTATTTATTGCAAAAATTCAAAGACAAAAACACCCAAGATTTTCGTATTCTTTCCGTGAATATTTACAAAATTGTTTGAAGTGGAATGATTATTTAAATGTATATAAAACAAATACCCTTGAAAAAAATGCATGATACGAAGTACGGACAGGGTTAGTAAACTCTGTCTTTTTCATTTTAGATATGAAAATATAATTAATTTGATGAAATTTCGTTCCAAATTGTTGAAAGCAATGGGAATACTAGTATAATAACAAGGAGAGCGTATTGGAAAGGGAAGAAGTATAGTATGCAAAAAATTAAAATTGTAACAGATTCAACGGCAGATTTATCACAAGACGTAATCGAAAAGTATGACATTCATGTTTTACCATTATCAATCTCTGTAAATGGACAAACATATTTAGATCGCGTTGATTTACAACCTGACGAATTTATTGAAGAAATGATTAAATCAGAGGAATTACCAAAAACATCACAACCAGCTATGGGTACATTTGTAGAAATGTATGACAAGCTAGGGGAAGATGGAAGCGAAGTCCTTTCTATCCATATGACAAGTGGAATGAGCGGTACTGTAGCAACTGCAAATAGCGCTGCATCAATGACTGATACAAAAGTAACAGTTGTTGATTCTCAATTTATTACACATGCTTTAGCATATCAAGTAATTGAAGCTGCAAAAATGGCAAATGACGGACGCTCACTAGAAGAAATTTTAAAACGTGTAGATGAAGTAAGAAAGAATACTCGTTTATATGTAGTAGTGGATACATTAGAAAACTTAGTGAAGGGTGGACGTATCGGTAAAGGAAAAGCGTTTATCGGTTCGCTACTTAATATAAAGCCAATTGCTAGTCTTGAAGACGGTGTTTATAATCCTGTAACGAAAGTTCGTAGCCAAGGCCAAATTGTAAAAACATTAGCTAAGTTATTTGAGCAAGATACGGCTGGAAAAGTCGTAAAAGCTGTTGCAATTCCGCATGCGAAAGCAATTCCTTTAGCTGAAAGTATGAAAGCGGCGGTTGAAAAAGTGAGTGGATTTGCTCAATCAGAAATTTTTTATACAACGCCTATTATTAGTACTCATACAGGTCCGGGTGCAATCGGATTTATGTATTTAGCAGAGTAATAAAAAAGCTACTTGAAAATATATTTCAAGTAGCTTTTTTATGTAAATAGAAAGTAAGAAATAAGAAGAGCTACACAGGCACTACCGCTAATGATATAGCGAGTCTGTAAATATTCATTCATAGAAAACACCCTTTATCCCGCTATTTGCGGACAGTAAAACTCTCTACCTCAAATTTAGCTGGAGCAAAGAGGTTAGGTAGCGGGCTGCCCGTAAAAGCTTGATTGGTGAAGGCAAATAATCAGTGGGGATGAAGAAATCCCACTAATTAAAGTTTCACTATAGGATTTTCTATATTATATGTTGGATATAGAAAATCAGTCATTACGTTACACATGTAAAGTTTCAATTTTTTCGTTTATTTGCTTATCATTTGTTGCGTTACTATAAATAAAAGTTTGACCTAAAAAGAGTACATGCAGTTGTTCCCACGGTAACATGCGCAAATTCCAATTATTTCGAAGTCTAGTTATTGCTTCACGAGGTGTTTCATCGGCGAGTGCAAAAGCTCCGTAATGCATTGGTATAAAATGTGTAGCGTTTAAATCTAAATAAGCTTGCACGGCCTCTTCAGGTGAAACATGAGATACTTTCATAAACCATTCTGGTTCATAAGCGCCAATGGGCATAAGAGCAATATCAATTAAAAAGCGTTCACCAATTTCTTTGAAACCTTGGAAATAGCCACTGTCGCCACAAAAATATATGGTTTCCATAGTCGTTTCATTATCAATAATCCATCCGCCCCAGTGAGACGTATTCATATCAAATAAGAATCTTCTCGTCCAGTGCTGAGCAGGTACGAAGTGAAAAGAAACTTCGTTAATTATCGTACTTTCCCACCATTTATACTCTTCTACATGTTTAAATCTCTTACGAGTAAATAATTTTTTTAATCCAATAGGTACAAGATATAGAACATCATCATTCAACTGACGAAGAGTTGAAAAATCTAAATGATCATAATGACCATGTGAAATAAGGACAATATCAATTTTAGGTAGTGCTTCTATAGAGAGTCCAGGTTCTGTAAGTCTTGGAACTAGCTTTAATTTATTAGCCCATACTGGATCTGTTAATATATTAAGTCCATTCGTTTGGATAAGAAAAGTGGAATGCCCAATCCATGTGATAGTCGTTTTTTCAACATTACTTTGCAAAAATGCACTTTGTTTAACGGGTGATTGTTCTACTAAGAAAGAAAAATCTTTTTTGTTTTGCTTTCGTTCTTTACGCCAGCGTAAAAAAGAGCGAATTGATTTTTTTGTACTAACATTATCCATATTTTCATAGCGCTTTGCCATGAACATCACCTCATTTAAAATCGTTGTATTTGTATTGTACCGAAATGTTGTTAAGGAATACAGTGTAAAACATGGATTAATGTTTAAGGAATTGTTAAAAAATAGGGAGAGGTATTTACAAAAGTAACAATGAAATTAGTTTTATCACTTTTATTTAGAGAAATAATAGTAAAAAAATATATTTTGTCTAGTAATTCGCTTGAAATAAAGAAGTAACATACGTAAATTCGTACGATTTCGTGAACAAATGTAGTAAACAATTTTCTCGTAGTGTTAACTTTTGTTATTATAAACATAACCTATTTAAATTTAGGATAGAGAAAAGAGGTTTATAAATGAAGCGTTATCAAAAAATAATTGGTCTTATGGTTGTATTTTGTCTCTTTGTACTTGCTGGATGTAGTGAATCAGGTTCAAAGCTTCGTAAACCATTAAATTGGGATTTAGAAACCTTCCAATTTACAAATCAAGATGGAAAGAAATTTGGTACAAAAGATTTAAAAGGGAAAGTTTGGGTTGCAGATTTTATGTTCACAAATTGTCAGACAGTTTGTCCGCCAATGACTGCAAATATGGCCAAGCTTCAAAAGATGGCAAAAGAAGAGAAATTAGACGTTCAGTTTGTTTCATTTAGTGTAGATCCAGACCTTGATAAGCCAGAAAATCTGAAAGCTTTTATTCAAAAGTTTACAGAGGATACTAGTAACTGGAATTTATTAACGGGGTATTCGTTAGAAGATATTACAAAGTTTTCAAAAGATAATTTCCAATCACTTGTTGATAAGCCGGAGAACGGTCAGGTCATGCATGGGACATCATTTTATTTAATTGATCAAAACGGAAAAGTAATGAAAAAGTATAGTGGCATTAGTAATACGCCATACGAAGACATTATACGTGATATGAAGCGATTAGTGGGTTAAAAATAAGGGTGCATAGCACCCTTATTTTTTTTGTATTAGTCTATCGATAAAATGTCATGTTGCTGGGGAAGTTTCGGTGCACGAATTTCTAATACGCCGTTTTGATAAGAAGCTTTTGCCGCTTTTTTATTAATTGAATACGGCAATTTAATCAATCTTGATGCTTCTGAAATGGAACGTTCTCGGCGATAATAGTTATGGGATGTTTGTTCTTCTTCCTCTTCAAGTATCTCTTCTTTTACAGAGACTTTTAAGTATTCACTTTGTATTTCAATTTGGATTTGTTCTTTTTGTATACCTGGTAGTTCAGCTGTAACAACGAGTTCTTCACCAACTTCATATAAATCTACAGGGAATGTTAATAAACGGTTTCCTTTTTGGAAAAAATGATTTAAATCAGCGATTACATTGCGAAGAGGTGTTTGCTCGAAGAAATCATCAATTTGCTTTAAGTAATTACGAACCGGTGGGCGAGAAGAATCTTTTTTTTCTTCACTCATGGTATTCCCTCCTAGAAATCAATTTGCAATATCATATGACAAAAGCGGAGAAAGGTGAGTGCCTAGTTTTCATGTTTTCATAAAAAATTGTTAAAAATGTGAAATGGAGTGATTTTTTTATAGTTTTTGGTCGCCATATTCAGTTGATTATGCTAGTATAAATAGGGTTGATATAGTAGTATAGAGACAGAATGAAAACTGAAAGAGGGTAAGAAGTATGTGTGGTTTTGTAGGATGTTTATGTGAAAACCCTAGAGAGTTTTCAGAAACAGAAAAACATCAATTTGAAAATATGAACACGATGATTTTCCACCGTGGTCCAGATGACGAAGGATATTTTCGTGATGAACATGTACAATTTGGCTTCCGCCGTTTAAGCATCATTGACTTAGAGGCAGGACATCAGCCGCTAACTTATGAAAATGATCGATATGTAATTATTTTTAATGGTGAAATTTACAACTATGTAGAATTACGTGAAATGTTACTTGAAAAAGGTGCAACGTTTGCAACGCAATCTGATACAGAAGTTATCATTGCATTGTATGCACATATGAAAGAAAAATGTGTAGACTACCTTCGTGGTATGTTTGCATTTATGATTTGGGATCGTGAGGAAAAGAAACTTTTCGGTGCACGTGACCACTTCGGTATTAAACCTTTATACATCGCACAACAAGGTGATACTACATTCTTCGCATCTGAGAAGAAAAGTATTATGCATGTGATGGAAGATAAAGGCGTTAATCCAACGTCACTACAACATTACTTTACGTACCAATATGGTCCAGAGCCAGAAACGTTAACAATTGATGTTAATAAAATCGAGCCTGGTCATTATTTCGTAAAAGAAATCGGTAAAGAGATGGAAATCCATCGCTACTGGAAACCTTATTTCAACGCTTCAAGTGCAACGAAAGAGGAGCATATCCAAGCAATTCGTGATGTGTTATATGATTCAGTAAAAGTGCATATGCGTAGTGATGTACCAGTAGGTTCATTCTTATCTGGTGGTATCGATTCATCTATCATCGCTTCTATCGCAAGAGAAATGAATCCAAATCTTTTAACATTCTCTGTTGGTTTTGAGCAACGTGGTTTCAGTGAAGTTGATGTTGCGAAAGAAACTGCTGAGAAATTAGGCGTTAAAAACCATAACGTATTCATTTCAGCGAAAGAATTTATGGATGAGTTCCCAAAAATCATTTGGCATATGGATGATCCTTTAGCTGATCCAGCAGCTGTACCATTGTACTTCGTTGCGAAAGAAGCACGTAAACATGTAACAGTTGTTCTTTCTGGTGAAGGCGCAGACGAGCTATTTGGTGGTTATAACATTTACCGTGAGCCAAACTCACTAAAAATGTTCTCTTACATTCCTAGCCCAGGTAAGAGCGTTCTAAAAGCATTAAGTGGTGCTCTTAAAGAAGGATTTAAAGGTAAGAGCTTCCTAGAGCGTGGATGTACACCAATTGAAGAGCGTTACTATGGAAATGCTAAAATCTTCCGTGAAGAAGAAAAAGCTGAATTAATGAAGTATTACAATGAAAGTGTTAACTATATGGATATCACGAAACCATTGTATAACGAGATTAAAGATTATGATGATGTAAGTAAAATGCAGTACATTGACATGTTCACATGGTTACGCGGTGACATTTTATTAAAAGCTGATAAAATGACAATGGCAAACTCATTAGAACTTCGTGTACCGTTCTTAGATAAAGAAGTATTCGATGTTGCATCTAAAATTCCAACTGAATTTAAGATTGCTAACGGAACTACGAAAGCTATTTTACGTGAAGCAGCACGCGGAATCGTTCCAGATCACGTATTAGATCGTAAAAAACTTGGATTCCCAGTACCAATTCGTCACTGGTTAAAAGACGAAATGCATGATTGGGCTATAAATATTATAAACGAAAGTAAGACAGAGCATTTAATCGACAAACAGTATGTATTAAACTTACTGGAAGCACATTGTGCAGATAAAGGCGATTATAGCCGTAAAATTTGGACTGTACTTGCGTTTATGGTATGGCACCAAATTTATGTTGAGCATAAATACGATACGAATAAGTTCCATGAAGAAACAAAACGTGCGTATAGCTTAGTTTAATTAGAAAAACCTTAAGATCGCATACGGTCTTAAGGTTTTTTTCATAAATAGGAAGTATTATTGATACAATAATAGTAAAAGGATGGACAACATATGATTACGTTTGAGAAAGTTACTGTAGAAAATGAAAGCGTTGTTAAAGAAATGTTTAAATCGCATAGTTTAGGTGAGAAAAAGGTACAGTACTGTGTGAAAGTTGATGATACATATATTGGTGTAATAGATTATAGTGTACAAGAGGAACGGGCTGTTTTATCACAGCTAATTATTCATTTTGATTACCAAGGTTACGGTTATGGTACAAATACGTATTTTACATTTGAAGAAATGATGAAACAAAGAAATGTGAAAGAAATAAAAGTGCTACAAGAGAAATTAACAGAAAAGGCGAAGTCTTTCATAGAGAGTTTTGGTTTTACTTCAGAAGATGAAGAGTATGTAAAGAAAATATAACGATGATTATTTATGCGATACAATAAATATAAGGCAGGTGGATGTATGACGATGACTTCTGGTCTTGTATTAATTGGAGGGTGCTTTATAGTAGCAGAATTATGTCATATAATCATTCGGAAAAGAATGAGTAAGAAAAAAAAGCCATATGAATTACAATACATCCCTGTCTTTTTCATTATGTTTTGTATGCTTAGTACATTACAAAATCTAATGAACTTTCCACCACTTGTAAATGTTTTTTTAAAGTTTGGTTTACTTTATAGTGGTGTTGGAATAGCACTTTTATTTATTTTATTTTGCATACGTTATGTTCACTATCAATCGTATATATTTATTTTAAATTGGTTAAAGCAAGATGATAGAAACCGCCTTACATAAGGCGGTTTTTTTATTTGCAATTGTAACAGAACTTGTACATTTCACATAAAATAGGACGAGTAGAAATGCGAACATATTACAAGAAAGGGGCGGGGCAATAAAATGAAACTTGTTATAGACGCAGGGCACGGTGGATATGATTCTGGTGCTGTTGGTAATGGTTTAGTAGAAAAAAACTTAACACTTCAAATTGCTAGACGCGTTCGAGACATTTTAACGGTAAATTACCCAATTACAATTAAAATGACACGTGATAGTGATGTGTTTATTTCTTTATCGGAACGTGCTAATATTGCTAATGCTTTCAGTGCGGATTATTTTATTTCATTTCATATTAATAGCGGCGGGGGTACAGGTTTTGAAAGTTATATTTATAATGCGTTATCCAATAGCAGCACTGCATATGCAAAGCAACAAAAAATGCATACAGCTGTCAATCCTGTATTAACAAAATATGGTCTTCGTGATCGAGGAGCAAAAAAAGAAAATTATGCGGTATTAAGAGAAACCGCAATGGATGCAATTTTAACTGAGACTGCTTTTATTGATACAGCGTTTGATGCGAATTTATTAAAAAATCCACAATTTATTGAAGATCTAAGTCAAGCGTATGCAAATGGAATAGCAGCTATTTTGGGAGTAGCTCCAAATCCACAACCCCCTAACCCACAACCGACACCTCAAACGAAGGGAATCGCTTATGTTCTTGGGAAAAATGTAAATTTAAGAAATGGTCCATCAACTTCTTCCTCAGTTATTCGTCAATTAAATTCTCCAGAATCTTACGTTGTATATCAGGAAAGTAACGGATGGCTAGATTTGGGGAATGGACAATGGGTGTATAATGATCCTTCGTACATTAATTTTGTAAAGACAAGCAATAGTGATGGAAGCCCGATTGGGGTTGCATATATACAAGGGATGAATGTAAATTTAAGAAGTGGTCCATCAACTACATCTGCAGTTATCCGCCAATTAAATTCTCCAGAATCTTATTCAGTATATATAAATGAAAATGGTTGGTTAAACCTTGGGGGAAATCAGTGGGTATATAATGACTCAGCATATATTAAGTATACTCAATATTAGGAATTGAAATGATAGTGCAATATGGATGCGTATCCTTGTTATGTATAACAAGGATACGCATTTTAATAACAACATTATTTTTCATACTTATGCACTATGTTTTAAAAAGAAACATTAGAAAAGCGGATAGAATCTAAATAGTATATATTAAAAAAGTTTTCTGATATACATTGACAATGTATGTAAGATACATTAATCTTTAAATGTTAATGATAATCGATTTCATCTAGGGAGGACATATGATACATACTAAAAAACTAATTATGTTCTGCATTATGATACTCATGGTTGTAATTGCAGGATGTAGTAAAGAAGAGAAAAAAGAAAATAATATATCAGCGAAAGCAAAAGGTTCATATACGGTAAAGCATGCAATGGGTGAAACGACAGTAAATGGTACACCTAAAAAAGTTGTTGTTTTAACAAATGAAGGCGCAGAGGCTCTCCTAGCTGTGGGCGTAACGCCAGTGGGGACTACGAAACCACGTGCTGGTGATGAATGGTATCCTCATTTAGCGAAAGAGTTAAAAAACACAGAAGTTGTAGGAACTGAACGTGATATTAATTTAGAGGCTGTAATGAAGCTTAAGCCAGATTTAATTATCGGAAATAAAATGCGTCATGAAAAAATATATGATCAGCTAAAAGAAATCGCACCAACTGTTTATGCAGAAACATTACGCGGTGATTGGAAAGAAAACTTTATACTTTATACAAAAGCTGTAAATAAAGAAGAAGAAGGGCAAAAAGCTCTTGATGATTATAAAAAACGCATTGAAGGAATGAAAGAGAAGTTAGGCGATAAATTAAATTCTAAAGTTTCTATTATTCGTTTCGTGCCAGGTGATGTTCGTATTTATCAAAAAAACTCATTCTCGGGCGTCGTTTTAAATGATATTGGATTTAAACGACCACCATTACAAGATAAAGATGATTTTGCGATAAAAGGAATTACAAAAGAGCAGATTCCAAATATGGACGGAGACTACTTATTCTATTTCACGTCTGATAAAGATGCAGATAAGAATAATGAAGGAAATTCGTTAGCAAAGGAATGGACAGAAGATCCACTCTTTAAGCAACTACAGGCTTCTAAAAATAACAAAGTATTCCAAGTAGATGAGGTAATCTGGAATACAGCAGGCGGTATTAAAGCTGCGAACCTTATGTTAGATGATATTGAAAAATATTTCCTTAAATAAATGATAAAATACATCACTTTTACGAAGTGATGTATTTTTTGTTTGTGAAAATACAGAAAATTCCTTCTTTCAGGGTGTCATAAGTTGTACAATAAAATCAATCATGTGATAAAGGAGTGGGGAAGAATGAAAGCTACTCATAAAGATTGGATCTTGTTTAATGGGAGAATGATTAATACGAAGGAAGAACAGCCGATGGTCGCATTAGAAGAGCGAGGCTTCCAATTTGGTGATGGGATTTATGAAGTATTTAGACTATACGATGGCAAGCCTCATTTATTAGATTTACATTTGGAACGATTCTTTAACTCTATGGCGGAAATAAAACTAATTCCACCATTTACGAAGGAAGAATTAGTAGAAGAGTTATATCAAATGATTAAAAAAAATCAATTTCAAGAAGATGGGAATGTATATTTACAAATATCAAGAGGTGCACAACCGCGCAATCATGTATATGAATCAGATTTACAACCGACATATTTTGCAAATCTTGTTTCGTTCCCAAGACCAGTTGCTTCAATGGAGGCAGGGATTAAGGTGACAGTAGAAGAGGACATCAGGTGGAAGTTTTGCCATATAAAATCTTTAAATTTGCTTCCTAATATCATGATCAAAAACAAAATAAATGAACAAGGGTATCAAGAAGCAATATTAGTACGAGATGGCATTGTGACTGAAGGGTGTCATTCCAATTTCTTTATCGTGAAGAATAATAAGTTGATTACACATCCAGCGGATCATTTCATTTTACATGGTATTACACGTCACTACGTAATTACATTAGCGAAAGAGTTACATATCGATGTAGAGGAACGAGAGTTTTCATTACAAGAAGTATATGACGCTGAGGAGTGCTTCTTTACAGCGACGCCGCTTGAAATATTCCCAGTCGTTCAAATTGGTGATGAACAGTTCGGGGCTGGTGAAAGAGGACCAATTACGAAAAAACTACAAGCTGCATACGAAGAGAGTATTCGTTTATTTAAAGTGACAAATTAATTATGAAGAAAAAAGCTGGTATTCTTCCGGCTTTTTTTCATGATATAATTCAAGCATAGGACAAGTTTTGAAAACGCTGTAAAAAGGGGATTTAATATATGAATTATGAAGATTTTAAAGAAGTAATTCACGGAAGACGAAGTGTTAGAAAGTTTACAGATCAAGAAGTATCTACTAATGATATAAAAGAAATAATTGATTGTGCTCGTTACGCACCAAGTGATACGAATTCACAAACGTGGGAATTCTTAGTTATCATGAATCGAGAGAAGATTAAAGAAATTGAACAAATGACATGGGATGCATTACATAAACTTGCGACAAAAGCAGCAGAAAATGGAGAAGAGAAAGCAGGGAAATTACTTACACGTTCTTTCGGACCATATGCAACAGCTTTCTCGGAGGCACCAGTATTAATCGTATGTTTGGCAACACCATATGAATCAAAGTTCCGTGAAAAGATATTTGATCCAATTGCTTTTGTTCCAGATTCAGTTTGGGAAGAAGAAGGCATTAAGAGTAGCTGTTTAGCGGCACAAAACTTAATGTTAGCTGCACATGCAAAGGGACTTGGTACTTGTCCAATGACAGGGCCAGTATTGCTAGCTCAAGATGAACTGCGCCAATATTTACAAATTGAGCCTGAAAAACAAATAAATATGGTTATTTCACTCGGATTTCCGAAAGATAAACCGAAGAAACTTCCAAGAAAAGAAGTAGATGAGATTACAACGTTTGTTTTTTAATTGCTGTATAGAAAAGACATTGAACTAACAATGTCTTTTTATTTTTGAGGGTATGTAATTCATATGTTGGGCTAAAATGATAGATAAGAGGGAATTACTATTTATTTCATAAAAAAAATTAATGTTCTATTAAGGAAAGTATGATACATTAATCGTGAGCAAGATTCTATTTGTTCATGAAAGTGTTGAAAGTAGTCTCAAAATTTAAAAGTTATTTTTGTATAATAAATTATAATGAAGTTACAGGGGGGATGAATTTTGAAAAAATTCATAATCACTGGATTGTCTGTATTGTTATTAGTTGGTTGCGGTGCTCCACAGGAAAAAGAGGACGCGCAATCAAAACAGGAAGAACAAGTTGTAAACGCAAGTGATGAGAATATGGTTGTATTTCCTGAAGGAGCAATGTCAATTGGAGAAGGGAAAGTAAAAGTTATTACTCCAGATGGTACTTCTGAAAACGGCAATATACCGACTGTATTCATCAAAAAGGATACGTTAATTCAGCAAGTTGAATTAGAACTTTCTAATTTTCAAAGTGATAAAGAAACATTCGTATTTGTAGATCAAATGTATACGGATAAACATCAAGTAACTAGTACAACGCAGACAACAGTGCAGTTAAAAGAAAAAACGCTGGAAACAGGTAGTCATACAATTACTGCAGTTCAGTATGAAAACAATGACCCGAAAGGAAAGGTTATTAGTTTTAATCAAGCAACATTTGAGACAAAACCAGCGTCTTAATATGAATAAAAAGTACATTACTCAAAAAGTAGTGTGCTTTTTTGTTTGGACTAGAGTGTGCAAGAGTGAATAACTTATTTCATTTTCTAATACGATTAAATAGGAAGTAATCACTTGTTACTTATGACAGAGAAAGAGGCTGAATACGTGAATCGGTGTATTCGTATCATTTTGATTAGCCTAATGATGGCAGTAATTTGGTTTACGATATAAGAGTTTATGCAAATAACGCTCAATTATCAAATTCATGACTTGTTAATAGGAGCTATTTGTTTTACCATTGTTTATCTATTATATCCCGCACTAACGGGCAGTAAGACCTTACCTTAAAACTCGGTATAGGTGAGGAGATTAGGTGGGAGATCAACTGCCTGTAAATGCACGATTGATGAGGGCTGATAATCATTGGAGATGAACAACCTCTCCAATGATTAAAGTTTCACTTTATGATAAACTCGGATTAAGGTGAGTTTTGCAAGAAAAATGTAGGTATTTCATTTGAAATGTCGAATAGTACATACGATGTCGTAATAACAAATTTTCTATTGTTTACTGTGAAACAGAAGAAGGAGAGATAGTAATGAAACGAGCTCTTATTAATATTGATTATACATATGATTTTGTAGCGGAAAAAGGTGCTTTAACTTGCGGAAAACCAGGACAAGAAATTGAGAATGAAATTGTACATATAACGAAGCAATATATTGAAAATGGGGATTACGTAGTGTTTGCAATTGATAAACATGAAGAAAATGATGAATATCATCCCGAAGCGAAATTATTTCCTCCTCATAATATAGCAGGTACAAATGGTAGAGACTTATTCGGTGAGTTACAAGAAGTATACGAAACATATAAAAATGCTGAGAATGTATATTATATGGATAAAACGCGATACAGTGCGTTTGCTGGAACGGATTTAGAGATGAAGCTAAGAGAAAGAGGAATAGCAGAAGTTCATCTTGTAGGTGTTTGTACTGATATTTGTGTTCTTCATACAGCAGTAGATGCTTATAATAAAGGGTTTAAAATTGTTGTTTATGAAAAGGCGGTTGCATCTTTTAATGCACAAGGGCATGAATTTGCACTTGGACATTTTAAGTCATGCTTACATGCAGAAGTGAAGTGAAAAAAGAGGCCTTTAAAAAAGGTCTCTTTTATTTGTCATTGTTCATTGAAAACAGCTACCGCAACGCCTAATAAATTGAGTGGTCTTGATCCGACAACTTTTCTAAGTTCTTCAATATATCCCATTGTATGTAACCTCCGTAAGAAAAAATAAGAGCAAATAAACTATTCGTTATTATGTAAATATATTCCTCTTTATAAGGGGAGAGAAGACATATAACTTATTTGTGTTATTTGGTAAAATATACATCAAAAAAGGTCAAACAAAATCTTTGACCTTTTTTGACCAAATGTTATAATAAAGGCAGAAAGAGATAATCTTTCATTCATAAATAATAAGGAGGAAAAAATATGCGTAATTTATTTCCAGAGATAACAAAACGTCAAAATGGTATTTTTGATTTTGGGCCTTCTTTATTAGAAGGGATGACAGATGCTTTCTTTAAGCCACTGAACATGGATACTTTTAAAGTAGATGTTCATGAGCAATCTGATAAATATACTGTGAAAGCAGATTTACCAGGTTTTCAAAAAGAAAACATTCAAGTTGATTTTGAACAAGATGTATTAACGATTCAAGCAACTAACCATAATGAAGTAGAAGAAAAAAATGAGAATGGCACATATATTCGTAAAGAACGTTCTATAGGTTCTGTAACTCGACGCTTTAGTTTTAAACAAGTTGAGGAAGAAAATGTTAGAGCAAATTATAAAGATGGCGTACTGACAATAGAATTACCAAAACTGAAAGAAGAAAAAAACAGTAAGACAACAATTAACATCGAATAAAAGAGCTGATAAATTCAGCTCTTTTTTTACGTAGTTAATGAATAAATGAGTTGAAATCGTAATGAGCTGAATAAAGTTGTAACGTTGAAAAAATTTCACGATTTGCTCCCCCTTAGGTTATTAAAAAGGGTATATTTAAAGGGAAAGGAAAAGAACATCTAGACATACTGTATAAACTGAATTAGTAATAAAGTCAAAATACATAGTAAGGGTAGTGGCATTTTAGATTAGGATAATAGATTTTCCTAGAAAAAACTGAGACGATTATGAATTTCTTAATTAGTAAGGAAGTGGATGGATGAGTTTATTAACGTATACTGAAGAATTTTTTAATTATGTAAGGGAGTTTTTACTTTTAAGATTTTTACTATTTGCTTTAGTTTTAATCATTATTTCTTTTGTAATAAACCGTATTATTGATTGGTTTTTTAGGAAATCAAGCTTTTTTGATGAAGAGGTAGAGCAGACGATTCAAAGTGTAATTCGATCTATTTTTAGATATATCATTATCATCAGTCTTATCATATATTTAATTAGCCAATTTGTAGATATAAAAAGTATTATTGCAGGTGCAGGGATAGCTGGAGTTGTCATCGGTTTTGCTGCACAACAGATGCTAAAAGATGTTATATTAGGTTTTGCAAGATTAGCGGACAAAGAGTTTCGAGTTGGTGATTTTGTAACTTTTAACGGAACAAATTCAGGAACTATTGAAGAGATTAGTATTCGTTTTATGCAAATTCGTGAATGGTCAGGAAAACTACTTACCATCCCGCACGGAGAGATTAGAACGATACAAAATTTTAATAAAGGATGGATGCGTGTAATTGAACGCATCACGGTAAGTTATCAGGAAGATCCAACAAGAGTGAAGGAATTGTTAGAAGAAGTCTGTGTTATATGCAATGAAAAATTGAATCAAACTCTTTATAGAGTAGAGGATGAGGCTGTTGAACCATTTAAATACGTCGGTGTTACAGACTTAAATCCTAACTTGAAATATGTTGGCTATGAATTTTGTATTACAGGTTTAATAAAGCCAGAAGATTATTTTGAAACTTCTAGACAAGTAAGATTTGAATTAATGTCTATGTTCCATAAGAATCAAGTGCAAATGCCAGCAGCGAATATGGTTGTTACTACTGAAGGTTTACAGCATATCCATGGTGGACAATCTTTATCGGACAGCTAAAGTAGAATCGTTTGTTAACAAAAATTCTGCTTCCAAAATTGGATAGAATAACAATAATAAAATGATTGATATAAAGAAAGGGCTGAAGGAATTCGGTTCTTTTTTTATTTATAGAATTTAGAAATTTCTTAATGTTATAATTGTAGTTGGTGATGAGAATGAACTTTGAAGAAAAAGAGATGCGTCGTTTAGAAGCATTAAAAGAAATTGCTGAATTATTAAATGAAGCAACAAACTTACAGGATATGTTAGAAAAAGTGTTGCATACATTGTTACAAGTAATGAATTTACAAACAGGGTGGATATTCTTTATTGATGAAAGTGGAAAGCACAGCATGCTTGTAGACGAAAATTTACCAGAGGCTCTTACGTGGCAAAAGAAGAAGCCGATGTGTGAAGGAAACTGTTGGTGTGTAGAACGTTTTGTAAATGGGAGATTGGAAAAAGCGACTAATATTATTGAATGTAAGCGAATAGAAGATGCAATTGAATGTAATTGGGGAGAGACAGAAGATGTTACACATCATGCGACTATTCCGCTTAGGTCTGGATTAGAAAAATTTGGTCTACTAAATGTGGCTGCACCTCATAAAACTTATTTTTCAGAGGAAGAGTTAGCGTTATTAGAATCAATTGCATTTCAAATTGGAACGACAATACAACGTATTCAATTAGTTGAGAAAGAACGTAAATATGTAGTGGTAGCGGAAAGAAATCGACTTGCACGTGATTTACATGATTCAGTAAAACAATTGTTATTTTCTATTATGCTAACAGCGAAAGGTACTCTGAATATGACGCAAGATAGAGAATTGCAAGAGATGTTAAGTTATATTGGAGAATTATCACAAGAAGCATTACAAGAGATGACGCTATTAATTTGGCAATTAAGACCTGAAGGATTAGAGAAAGGATTAGCGGAAGCAATTCAAAATTACGGGAAGTTATTAGGAGTTCAAGTGGAAGTTCGAATTGATGGGATGGTTTCAATTGGGGATGAAATAGAAGAAGTTTTATGGCGTATTAGCCAAGAGGCGCTACATAATTGTAAAAAGCATGCTTCGTGTGAAAAGGTACATGTTCTTTTAAAAATAGAAAATAACCAGTTACATTTTTACATAGAAGATAATGGAATAGGATTTATACAAGAACAAGTAAGGGAATCAGCACTTGGTCTGAAAAGTATGAAGGAACGTATTCAGTTAATGAAGGGATCGTTTCAAATTATAACGGAGCTGAAAAAGGGTACAAAAATAGAAATTCAATTGCCGATTTGAAGGGGAGAATAAGATTGAAGATTAAATTGCTACTAGTTGAGGATCATCATATCGTTCGAAGAGGACTTGTATTCTTTTTGAAAACGAGAGAAGAATTTGAAATTATTGGGGAAGCGGAAAATGGCGAAGAGGCATTACATTTCGTGCAAAAAGAAAGACCGGATGTTGTACTAATGGATGTATCGATGCCGAAAATGGATGGAATTGAGGCAACAAAACGTCTAAAGCAATACGATGAGACGATAAAGGTACTTATATTAAGTAGTTTTTCAGAGCAAGATTATGTTATACCAGCACTTGAAGCTGGAGCAGATGGTTATCAATTAAAAGAAGTACAACCTGAGCAACTTGTCGCTTCTATTATTGCAGTACAGCAAGGAAATGCGAATTTTCACCCGAAAGTAACACCTGCATTAATGGGGCGTTCCGCAGTAAAGAAGGAAATAGAAAATCCTTTTTCAATGTTAACGAAAAGAGAACAAGAGGTACTTCGCGAAATTGCAAAAGGAAGAAGCAATAAGGAGATTGCAGCAGAACTTCATATTACAGAACAAACTGTGAAAACACACGTTTCAAACGTTTTAGCTAAATTGGAAGTGGATGATCGTACGCAAGCCGCATTATACGCAGTGAAACATGGGGAGAATTACTCATAAGTATGAATAATTCTGTTATATCGTATGACAGAATACATAGGAGCAATTAAAAATTATAGTAATCCCTAATATAGGTTTTTCTTCTTTCGATAATTAGGTACAATAAAGTGAAACTCTAATCAGTGGAGGACCATCCCCACTGATGATTAGTTTAACTAATCGGTTTTTACAGGATAAAGCTACGATGGAAGGGGAGGATATGCTATGCCTGGTACAAGAAGTGGGATTGGAAAGATTCAGGCTTCGTTAAATGGTTTATCACCGAAATTGCGAAGTATTGCCGAACATATTTTGAAACATCCACAAGATGTTGTACATAAATCTATTACAGAATTAGCTGAAGTTACGAATAGTTCCGAAGCTACGATATTCCGCTTATGTAAAAACCTTGGTTTGCAAGGTTTTCAAGATTTAAAGATTACATTAGCTCGTGAAATTGTACATACACCGATGCAAAATATCCATGAAGAGGTATCAGCAGAAGATAGTATGGTAACTGTTGCTAAAAAAGTTTTTCATTCGCATATTACAGGACTGCAAGATACTTTACATTTGCTTAATGAAACGGCACTTGAGCAGGCTGTACGAGCCTTACAAGAAGCAAGTCGAATTGAGTTTTATGGAAATGGTGGCTCTGGTATTATTGCAATGGATGCGTATCATAAGTTTATGAGAACGGGTATTTCTTGTATCGCTCATACTGATTCGCATTTTCAAATTATGGGAGCAGGTTTACTCTCGGAAAATTCAGTTGTTATTGGTATTTCTCATTCTGGTAGCAATAAAGGATTACTTGAAGCATTAGAAGTAGCGAAAGCAAGAGGGGCCAAAATTATTGCGATTACGAGCTATAAGAAATCAGCATTAAGTCAACTTGCTGATATAACGTTATATACATCAACACGTGAGACTGAATTCCGCACAGAAGCAAGTTCATCAAGATTAGCACAGTTAAGCTTATTAGATACTTTGTATGTAGGGTTGTCGTTGCAACGACAAGAGGAAACTCTAAAAAATTTACAAAGTATACGTGAAACGATTTCGATGAAGCGAATATAAAAAAAGCTCTTCAAATGAAGAGCTTTCAGACTGTAGACAAACTATTTTTGGAGAGTTCAAATGCTAAAAATAGTTTGTTTCTTATTTTAGGGATAATTTATCCAATGGAATTTATATGTAGTGCTTTCTATACTATAATTTACTATAAGTGAGGAAGGTGTCTTATGAAAATATCTGTTTATGTTGCAAGTGCATTTAGTAAGGATCATAAAGGCGGAAATAAAGCAGGAGTGGTATTTATTGAGAATACATTGACCACTACTCAAAAAATGGAAATAGCCAAACAACTGGGCTATGCGGAAACCGCATTTATATCAGAATCTGAAATTGCTGATTATAAATTTGAGTATTTTACACCAAAAGAAGAAGTTGATTTATGTGGTCATGCCACAATTGGCTCTTTCGCGATACTGATGCATTTAAATAAACTTTTCAGGAATCGCTATACGATTGAAACGAACAGCGGTGTTCTTACTATTACTATAAAAGATGACATCATATTCATGGAACAAAATAAACCGATATTCTATGATGTTGTATCTCCAAACGAGTTCATCGACTGTTTTGATAGTAAAGATATAGAAAATAAATACCCAATTCAAATTGTCTCCACGGGCTTAAAAGATATTTTAATTCCTATAAAAAGTGAAACACAATTACATGCACTGCAACCTAATTTTGAAAAAATTAAAGAAATCAGCAAGTATTATAATGTTGTCGGGATGCATCTATATACTTTTAATGACAATCGAATTATATGCAGAAATTTTGCTCCGCTATACGACATCAATGAAGAAGCAGCGACTGGAACTTCAAACGGTGCATTAGCTTGCTACCTTTATGAACAGCACTACTTGCAAAAAGAAGTCTATGTATTTGAACAAGGCTATTCTTTACACTCGCCTTCTGAAATATTAGTTAAATTAGCAACCAATAGCAAAAATAAAATAGAAAAAGTTTATGTTGGTGGCAAAGGATATTACTGTGAAACTAAGTGTTTACATGTAGAAAATATTGAGTGAAGAGCTTTTTTATCGGTAAGAAGTTTGTTAATTTATTTTCTTTTAGAAATATGTGACTTACTTATAGTCAATGATAAACTCTCATTTTTAAAAATTTAAAATAAAGACCGATTTGTGTAATGATTCAAATATTGTTCATAATTTCACAAGTTGTTTATGAAGTGTCATGTTATGATGAAGATGTAATGATGATTGAACACTTAAATTTGGTACAATAACTAGCCAAAGTAGTGAAGAAAGTAGTTGTGAGATAAACTCATTAAAATGCTAAAACACTAAAGGGGAGATCACATATGAAAGCAGTAGTGGTTAATAAAAACAGCAAAGCAAACATCGAAGTGATTGAAAAAGAATTACGTCCGTTACACTCAGGTGAAGCGTTAGTAGATGTAGAATATTGTGGAGTTTGCCACACTGATTTACACGTTGCGAATCATGATTTTGGTAATACTGATGGCCGTATTCTTGGTCATGAGGGTGTAGGTATTGTTACGAAAATAGCTGATGATGTTACTTCACTAAAGATAGGTGACCGTGTAAGTATTGCATGGATGTTCCAATCTTGTGGACGTTGTGAATATTGCGTAACTGGTAGAGAAACATTTTGCCGTGAAGTTAAAAACGCTGGTTATTCAGTGGATGGTGGTATGGCTGAACAATGTATCGTTACAGCTGATTATGCGGTAAAAGTACCAGAAGGATTAGATCCTGCTCAAGCATCATCAATTACTTGTGCTGGTGTAACTACATATAAAGCTATTAAAGTATCAGATATTAAACCTAGTCAACCTATTGTAATCTATGGCTGCGGTGGATTAGGTAACTTAGCTATCCAATATGCTAAAAATGTATTTGGTGCAAAGGTAATCGCAGTAGACATTAATGATGACAAATTAGCCTTAGCAAAAGAAGTTGGTGCTGATATGACTATCAATCCAATTTCTCAAGGTCCTGCTGATAAAATTGTGCAAGAGGAGTTTGGTGGCGCTTATGCTGCGGTAGTAACAGCAGTCTCTAAAGTAGCCTTTAACTCAGCAGTTGATGCAGTACGTGCTTGCGGTAAAGTAGTTGCAGTAGGGCTACCAGTAGAAACAATGGACTTAAACATCCCACGACTTGTACTGGATGGAATTGAAGTAGTTGGTTCTCTAGTTGGTACTCGTAAGGATCTGGAGGAGGCATTTATGTTCGGGGCAGAAGGAAAAGTAGTGCCGGTTGTTCAAACTTGTTCTCTAGATAAAGTACAAAATGTATTCGAAGAAATGGAACAAGGTAGAATTCAAGGGCGTATGGTAATTGATTTTAAAAAACATAATTGTGCTTGCAAATAATTCACTTTAAATATAAAAAGCATGAGTCTAGCAAAGGACATGTAAAAAAGTTAGACAGTATAAGAAGATGATCCCTGTATTTAATAGGGATCATCTTCTTTATTTTCTACTAATATCAATGCCAATTAATACTTGATTAATGAGAAATGATTAAAGGTTTACTTTATTTGCAAACGAAAAGGAATCTTTATGTTTAACAAATTTTTTATGATCTGGAACGTTTTGAATTGCTACAATTTGCGAATCTCTTGCTTTCAGTGCATCTTGAATCCCGATGGTCATAAGCTTAATAAATAGAATCGTAATAAAGAATGAAGCGAGAGTATAAAAAATAATCCACCATGAAAGATTCATTTCATTACGATTTAATCCAATAAGACCTGCCCAATCATTAGATAGAGAAACAGGTTTAAGCACTCCGTCATAGAGTTCACGCATTTGTATCCCGCCAATTACAATGTTAAGCAACGCTAAATGGATAACGAGTATGAGTGTTTGGACGATATGTTCCATAAATAATACAAATAAGCGGTCAAGTAATAAGACTCGTAAGTGTTTTTTAATAATATGAAAACGGCTAGCACCCAGTAATTGTGAACTTAAGATGTAATCTCGTTTCATAAATTCATCAACCTCTGAGGATATGTATAAAGAAAGTGTAGGCAGAGCGACGAAAATAAGTACGAGTACTTGATAAAACATAAATGAAATATTTGGATCTACCCCATCAGCATTTGATGTGATTATAATATTAACGGGCGTGATGAGTATGAATGCGATAAATAGAGTTGGAATATAATAAAAAACTTCTGAGCATGACTGGAAAAATCTCTTGAGTTTTGGAGCAAATAAACTTAAGAGGATTCCTATACATGTTCCGCATAAAATTCGAAAGAAGCTAATTGCCACTGCTAATAAAATAGTGAATTTTGCTCCTTCTACAATTTGTAAGAAAACAGACTCTCCAAAACGATCAGATCCAAAAGGTGGAATTAACGATGGCGGAAAGGGGGCCTTTCCAAGTAATTCGTTATTGTCATTGTAAAGTAACTGAGGAGGTTTTGGGATGTTATCTTTAAAGAACCAACTATAAATAAAACTAGCTGAAATAAGTATGAATAGATAAGTAAAGCCGATTAAAAAGCGTTTTGATTTCCAAATAGATTTCATAATGATACTCCTTTCAATTGCTTTTTCCATCTATTCATCATGAATGAGACTATTTGGAAAATGGCATAAAACGGTAAAATAATCATAACAAGTATGATAAATGCAGCTGGAGGTGAAACAAACGCCTTATTAAATAAAAATTGAATAATGCCTTCCATATTAAAAACAAGTTCTAAAATGAATAAATTAGAAAGTAAGAAAACAAAAATCGTTTTTAAATGGTGGAAGAAGTGGATAGATATATTTTTGAATAAATGAATGCATAGTATATAACTTGATGAAAGGCCTTTTCCATATGCAACCTCTACGTAATGTTTTCCTTGTTCTTCTTTTATGTATAACACAATCATCCGAAACATTTGTAATGTAGGTAAGACAGCTAATGATAAAATAGGGAGTAAATAAGCTCGATTTTCATTAAAAGAAATAATAGTGACAGGAGATTCCCCAAATTTCTGAAGTACCCATATGAAAAATATTTGCAAACAAATCATCATCATCATATCAGGGACAGCTTCTAATATGAACACAATTCGGTTTATCCATTTTTTTATATAATCTTTTGCTAAAAAATAAAAAAATGCCATGCTGGATGATAAAAAGAGAGCAAGAAAAAAGGCTGAAAATAATATAGTAAATGAATATAGGTAAGGTTCTAAAACAGTTGGAAATAATGGTGTTTTTTTGAAATGGCCAAACTTCGGGTCTGATCCTATAATCACTAATGATTCAGGGGAGAAGACCTGTTTTAACATGGTAACGATCTGATTAAAAAAATAAATTGGTTGAAAGGTAAATCCTTGTTGAGTGATAAATAAATAAGGTAAATTTAATAATAGTAAGAGTGATAAAAGAATTGATGAAAGCTTAATTGTGAATTGAGATATTTTATTTAACATTAAATCCCTCCGACATCTTTTTACAACATTATACAATAAATTCTGTATTATTATTTTATTTTTCTGAAAAATAAAAATACACTTCGGTTTTATAGTATGCAAGATATATTTACAAGATAAAAAAGTGATAATAGGGGGCCACGCTCTATGTTTATCAAGATAAAAGACTAGTGAACTTAAAACAATAAATAAGAGCAAAATGCACAGAATTCTCATTCTGCGGTTAGTTACTTTTCTTGGTTTGATGGTGATGTTACGTGACCGCTAAAAATGAATATTGCTTTTCAACTCTTTCTTCAAGCAAATAAGTAGAACGTGTGGAGGACTATGTATGTGTTGTTAATGAGAGGAAAGAGTGTATTGCGTAACGAATATAACGTAATTTTACCGCATGGAAAAGCTAAATGTAGTATATAAGTGAAATGGAATGAGGGGATTTATTTTTTGGTATGAAAAAAATTTTCTTTTTATAACTTGATAAATGAAAAAATATTTTATATACTAATTCATGTAAACGGTTTACTAAATCGTATTTTGCTAGAAATGAAGGGAAGATTCGCATGGAAACAAGGGGGAGAGTAATCGGGATTGATATCGGTACCACAAGTACAAAAACGGTTGTGTTCACAGAAAAAGGAAAAGTCATTGCATCACATGCAATCGATTACCCAATTATTCAACCGAATGTAGGATGGGCTGAGCAAGATCCTGATGTAATATGTGCCGCTGTATACAAAAGTGTAAGCGTTGCCATTGAAAAAGGTAATGTATTACCAGAAGATATTTCTTCAATCGGTATTAGTACAGCTATGCACGCATTAATTGCAGTAGATGAAAATGGTGCGCCATTAACGCGTTCTATCATTTGGGCAGATAATCGAAGTACGAAGCAATCAGAAAAATTATTACAACAAATGAATGGGCATGAAATTTATAGACGTACAGGTACACCGATTCATCCGATGTCACCACTTTCTAAATTGTTATGGATGAAAGAAGAGGAACCAGAGTTATATACAAGTGCCTATAAATTCATTTCCATTAAAGAGTATGTGATTTACCAATTATTTTCACGCTACGTAGTTGATTATTCGATTGCTTCTGCTACGGGGTTATTTAATTTAGAAACATTAAACTGGGATGAAGATGTTTTAACTATGTTACATATGTCACCAGAACAATTATCAACCCCTGTACCAACTACATATATTTTATCAGGTATGAAGCCAGAATTAGCACAGAAGATGGGGATAAGTGCAGAAACACCAATTGTCATCGGAGCAAGTGATGGGGTTCTTGCAAATGTAGGAGTTGGTGCGATATCACCGGGTGCGGCTGCAATTACGATTGGAACGAGTGGTGCGGTTCGAACAATCTCATCAAATATAAATACAGATGAGAAAGGGAGAACGTTTTGTTACGCATTAACAGATGAGCACTGGGTAATCGGTGGTCCAACGAATAACGGCGGAATATTACTGAGATGGTTACGTGATGAATTTGGTAGTCCAGAGCAAGAAGTAGCAAGAAAGCTCGGCATTGATCCTTATGATTTATTAATTAAATATGCAGAAAGCGTACCAGCTGGAGCGGATGGACTATTGTTCTTACCTTTCTTATCTGGAGAACGCGCACCTTACTGGAATGCAAATGCTCGTGGTACATTCTTTGGAATCAATCTTCAACATAAGCGAGAACATTTTATACGTGCAGTGATGGAAGGTGTTTGTATGAGTGTATATTCAGTAGCACTAGCAATCAGGGATTGTACAGGGCCACTTACTGAAATACGAGTTTCAGGAGGGTTTGCAAAATCTGCATTTTGGAGACAAATGTTGTCCGATATGATGGGAAAAGAATTGCTTGTTCCGGAAAGCCATGAAGCATCTGCGCTTGGGGCAGCGGCAGTTGCTTTATATGCTGTAGGAAAAATCGATTCTCTTGAAGAGGTAAAGGATTGGATTGATATTGTCCATCACCATGTACCAAATAAAGAAAATACGGCTATATATTTAGAAATGTTTTATATGTATGAACGACTTTACAATCGCTTGAAAGAAGAATTTGATTGTATAGCTGCTTTCCAACGTAAACAATAGGGGGATTGGGAGAAATGGTAGTTGGGATCGTACTAGCGGCAGTTGTCATACTACTTTTACTTATTACGGTAGTAAAATGGCATCCATTTGTCGCATTAATTTTAACAGCAATTGGTGTAGGATTAGCAATGGGAATGCCTTTAATTGGAACTTCACCAAAAGATCCAGGGATTATTGATTCTATTAAACTAGGGCTTGGTAATACGTTAGGGTTTTTAGCGATAGTTTTAGCACTAGGAACGATGCTTGGAAAAATGATGGCCGAATCTGGTGGTGCTGAACGTATCGCTAACACATTAATTAATCGTTTTGGGAAGAAACGAGTTCACTGGGCGATGATGTTCGTTGCATTTTTAGTCGGGATTCCGGTATTTTTCCAAGTTGGATTTGTACTATTAATTCCGTTAGTATTTACAATTGCGTTAGAAACTGGGGTATCACTTATTACAATTGGTATTCCGCTAGTAGCAGGACTGTCAGTCGTACACGGACTTGTTCCACCGCATCCAGCGGCAATGGCGGCAGTTGGTATTTTTAAAGCAGATGTAGGGAAGACAATTTTATATGCGTTAATTGTCGGACTTCCAACTGCAATTATTTCAGGTCCACTTTACGGGAAATGGATTGGTGCTCGTATACATAAGGAAGTACCATTAGATATAGCGGAGCAATTTGTTGAAAAAGATAATAAAAAAGAGCTTCCTAGCTTTTGGAATACATTGTTTACAATTTTACTTCCAGTATTTCTTATGCTTGGTGCATCAATAGCAGAAGTTGCATTAAATAAAACAAGTCAACTAGCACAAGTATTACACTTTATTGGAGATCCGATTGTGGCTTTATTAATTGCAACCATTTACTCTTTCTTTAGTCTTGGATATGCAAAAGGTTTCTCAAAAGATAAAGTGTTAGAATTTACAAATGATTGCCTTGGACCTATTGCAAACATATTGTTAGTGATTGGTGCAGGCGGCGCATTTAATAAAGTATTATTAGATTCTGGAATTGGAACGACAATTGCAGATATGGCGAAAGAATCACATATTTCACCGATATTATTAGGGTGGGGAATTGCGGCACTTATTCGAATTGCAACTGGATCAGCTACTGTTTCTATGATGACAGCGGCTGGAATTGTTGCACCGATTGCAGCAAGTACACCAGGTGTAAATGTTGAACTACTAGCACTTGCAACTGGTGCAGGGTCATTAATTTTATCACATGTAAATGATTCAGGATTTTGGATGATTAAAGAGTATTTCGGAATGACTGTGAAAGAAACGTTATTAACATGGACTGCAATGGAGACTATATTATCTGTAGTAGCACTTGGGCTAATTTCGATATTAAATATATTTGTATAGAATAGGAGATTGATTAATATGAAACTAGGTTTAATTGGATTAGGAAAAATGGGATTCCCATTAGCTGAACACTTACATGAAGACAAGCATGAAGTAGTAGTATACGATGTAAATAAAGAGCTTGTTGAAAAGGCAGGAAAACTAGGAATTACTGCACGTCATACATTAAAAGAAATGATTGCTGAACTAGAAGCTCCTCGTACAATTTGGGTAATGGTGCCTGCAGGAGAAGTTGTAGAGTCAGTACTAAAAGATGTATATCCGTTATTAGATGAAGGTGATATCGTTATTGAAGGCGGAAATTCATTCTATAAAGATACGTTACGCCGTGCTGAAGAAGCAAAAAGCTTCGGATTACATTATGTAGATATCGGTACATCAGGCGGTGTAGAAGGAGCTAGATACGGTGCTTGCTTAATGGTTGGTGGAGAAAAAGAAATTTACGACCAATTAGAACCTTTATTTAAAGATTTAGCAGTAGAAAATGGCTATTCTTATGCTGGCCGTGTTGGTAGTGGTCATTTCTTAAAAATGGTTCATAACGGTATTGAGTACGGCATGATGCAAGCAATCGCTGAAGGATTTGAAGTACTAGATAAGAGTGACTTTGATTTCAATTATGAAGATGTTGCAAAAGTATGGGCGAATGGATCAGTTATCCGTGGTTGGTTAATGGACTTAACTGAAAAAGCATTTGCAGAAGATCCCAAACTAGATGGCATTAAAGGTGTAATGAACTCTTCAGGAGAAGGAAAATGGACTGTTGAAACTGCACTTGAACTTCAAGCTGCAGCACCAGTAATCGCTATGTCATTATTTATGCGCTATCGTTCTCAGGAAGATGATACATTCCATGGAAAAGTAGTTTCAGCACTACGTAATCAGTTCGGTGGACATGAAGTTGTGAAAAAATAAGGATGTTTTTGAAAAGAAACTTGTGCATAAGCGCAAGTTTCTTTTTTATAGTTTAAGAAATTACTAATTTAAAAATACCAATCAATCATCGTTTTTTTGTCACAAATGACAGCTTCAACGTTCATTGAATGAACAATATATTCTATATTTTCTTCTTTAGCTAATAATAAGGTTGTAAAGGAATCGAATATACTCATAAACGCATACTCATTATCTTCGCCAGTAATAATTAACTCATTATTGCTAATGTCCCAAATATCTAATGGAGTAGTATTATTTACCTCTAATAATCCGTTTGTATCAAGAATTGGTTCAGAGAAATATAAATTTTTTGCACCTTTAGAACCGAGGAGTTTAAGTAATTTATGTAATAAAAATATAGACGTATAATCTTCTGTTGGATAATAAAGATCTTTTTTTAAGTTTGAATATAGCTTTTCGGCTAAATCCTCTCTTTTATATTCTTCTGTATAAGCACCAATGGAAGTCAACATGGCCATTGCTAATTCTGCGTATGAATGTAATCCACTATAAGACATCATTTCCTTCCAAGAAACGGATTTCCCATTATGAATGATTTCTTCAGCGCTAGGATAGATGTGCTCATATGGTCTTTTTCTCACAGACTTTTCCCATCCTAAAGGCATTTGGACAAAAGGGTGTAGCAATATAGCTGCAGATTTAAAGGTGCTTGGTAGTTGTTCTAAAATTGGTGATTTGTCATCTAGCCAAATGTAATCCAACAAAATATAACCTCCTCTTAGACTTTGAAATGTACGGATTCCCGCATTATGTTTTTTTGTATTGATTGTATCAAATATAAAGCGCTACATGAAATATGTCCCAACATAAAAGTAAGAATAAATAAAATGAAGTTTTCATAAATAGTAAAAGGGTGCTTATGTCATCAGTATAGCTAAGAAATGTTGTTACATATGAGAAGAGCGTGTTAATAAAATATGAGGTGGTTAAATGGGAAATGAGCAAGTGAAGTCTGTAAAGGAAGAAAAAAAGTTATGTCTTTGTATGATCGTCAAAAATGAGTCTAGAATTATGGAAAGATGTTTAAATGCAACAAAATCAATTGTAGACTTTGTTTCTATTTGTGATACTGGATCGACGGATAATACGCCTGAAATTATTGAAAATTGGTGTAAGGAAAATGAGATACCTGGGACGGTTCATCATGAGCCGTTTAAAAACTTTGGTTATAACAGAAGCTTAGCTGTTTCGTTAGCGCAAAAAACATACCCAGAAGCAGATTATTTATTAATATTAGATGCAGATATGATTTTAGAGGTTGGTCCGAATTTCGATAAAACGAGCTTAACGGAAGATCATTATCTTACATTACAATATGATGTTCATATTAAATATTGGCTTACCCGTCTTTTAAAAGCTTCTTTACCATGGAAATCTGTCGGTGTTACTCATGAGTATTGGGATATAGATCGTTCAAAAGTTGGAGCGAATTACAATACGAGGGTAGCTCGGTTAGAGACTCTTGTCGTGAATGATCCCGGAGATGGCGGGAGCAAAGCTGATAAATTTGAAAGAGATGAGAGGTTGTTGTTACAAGGAATAAACGACCCAGAAACAACGCCAGATTTGCATATAAGATATTTATTTTATTTAGCTCAGACTTATTTTCATTTAAGTCAATTTGAGAATTCAATTAAATGGTATAAAAAACGAGTGGAAGCAGGAGGATGGGTTGAAGAGGTATTCTATTCGTTATTGCGAATAGGATTTTGTTATGAGCAGTTAGCAAATCGTTCAGCAAATAAACAAAATGAAGTGACAGATGCTGATGAAAAAGAAACTGTTAAAGGGCAAGAAGAGCAATATTTAGCATTAGCTGTTTTTTATTTTCAAAAAGCGTGGGAATATAGACCAACCCGGGCTGAACCATTATACCAACTTGCAAGGTTGTATCGATTACGATCTCAAAACAATATTGCTTTGATGTATGCTCTGCAAGGGAAGGAAATTCCTTTTCCAAAGGATGATCTACTATTTGTAGATTATCATGTGTATGATTACTTATTTGACTATGAAATTTCTATTAGTGCTTTCTATATACCTCATAAAAAACATTTAGGGGCGGTATCGCAAAAGTATTTGGAATCGATAAAGGAAAAGATTCCATTTCATATAGCAAATATAGTAGAGAATAATGCGAAATTTTATTAAATACATTTTCGATTAAAGGAGTAGTGGAGTAATCATGGAATTAATGCGATGGGCGATTGAACTAGGAGAATCGGTGCATGGAAATACGTATGAAGAATTGATGCCACTACTAGACTATTATTATGATCGTGATCATTTAAAAGCGTATTGTATCGCAAATCTTCTTTTAAACATGGATGTATTAGATGAGGACCGGGAAAGAATCGAATTAAGAAGATGCATCGCTGCTTATTATGCTGGATTATATAAAGTAGCAAGAAAACATGCAAATGAGTTGGTACTTAAACATCCAGATGTAGATTTATATAAAAATAATTTAAGATTAATGGAAGTTTATTTGAATAAAGAATATGATTATTGTCTTTTTATATGCCCAAAGACATACGGTAGTTTCATAGATGTTGCGCGAGCTTTAAAGTGGCGGTTGGAGCAGGAGGGAAATACAGTAATTATATCAGAAACAATACTGGGAAATGTAAAGAATACAGTTGTTTTTGGAGCACATACATACGCATATAACCCGAATCTTCTTCCGAAAGATGCAATTATTTATAATTTAGAACAGCTATACGAAGGAAGTCCATATGCGCATCCCCTTTATTTAATATTATTAAAAGATAGAGTGATTTGGGATTATAGTAAACAAAATATAGAATGGCTTCAACAAAAAGGGGTAGGAAAAGAAATAAAACATGTAGAAATGAACTATGCTCCAACTTTGGAAATAAAAAAAGATGCGTTTGAAGATGAGATTATTGAAGATATTGATATTCTGTTTATAGGTGCTCTTAATCCGAGGCGACAAGCTATTTTTGATCATCTAAAAGCGATTGCCCCGAATTTAAATATAGTTTTTAAAAATAATGCGTGGGGAATTGTTAGAAATGAATTGATTGCTAGAGCTAAAATTATATTAAATATTCATTTTTACTTATCAGGAATTCTTGAAACACCTCGCGTGTCTTATGCAGTCGCGAATAAGAAATTTATTATTTCCGAAAATAGTAATCCAGAAGATGAGGTAGAGTGGCCAGGAATTGTATTTACTCCGTACGAAAAAATAATTGAAAACGTAATGAAATATATAGAATTACCAGAAGAACGGAAAAGATTAGCGGAAAAAGCATATAATCATTTTGAAGCAAATGAAAGTTTAGGTACATTGAGCATGAGAGATGAATCAAAGTAATTGTACGAAACTCATACGAAAGTATGAGTTCTTTTTTGTTTATCATACTATTTTATGAAACAAGTTAACTCTTTATATTGTGTTTTGTATAGAAATTTCTGATAATATATAAGTTGAACTTGAAAACAAAGGGGAGAAATAATCATGAAACTAGTCGTTATTAACGGTACACCAAGAAAATTTGGTAGAACTCGCGTGGTGGCAAAATATATTGCGGATCAATTTGAAGGAGAATTATATGATTTAGCAATTGAGGAGTTACCTTTATACAATGGAGAAGAGTCGCAACGTGATTTAGAGGCAGTAAAAAAATTAAAAACGTTAGTGAAAGCTGCGGATGGGGTTGTATTATGTACACCAGAATATCATAATGCGATGAGCGGTGCGCTGAAAAACTCTTTAGATTACTTAAGTAGTAGTGAATTTATTCATAAACCAGTTGCGTTGTTAGCGGTTGCTGGTGGCGGTAAAGGTGGAATAAATGCATTAAACAGCATGCGAACGGTCGCTAGAGGTGTTTATGCAAATGCAATTCCAAAACAAGTTGTGCTTGATGGATTACATGTGCAAGATGGTGAACTTGGGGAAGATGCAAAACCATTAATTCATGATGTAGTTAAAGAATTGAAAGCATATATGAGCGTATATAAAGAGGTGAAAAAACAACTAGGAGTGGAATGATATGTCCTCACTTTATCATGATTCTCGCTTGTATTACATTCTAGGAGCCAATAGTCTATCTGCTATTGGTTCCGGAATTGTTATGATAACGATTCCTTGGCTGTTAATTAAAGAGAGTGGAGGAGAGACAACATTTGGTTATGTTTCTATCATTGCAACCCTCATTATGTTTTTATTAACACCATTCATTGGGCAAAGTATTGATCGTTTTTCAAGAAAATCTTTATTGCTATGTAACGAAGGAATCGGAATAGCCGTAATCGGAATAATGGTTATATGGGGATTTGCTGGGCAACTTTATCATTCTATTCACTATATTCTTATTTATATAGCCGGATCATTCTACTATTTATTATTTTATCCTACAATATTTGCGTTCAACCAAGAGATATTTCAAGCAGAACATTATAAAAGTTTAAGTGGAACGATGGAAATACAAGGACAGTTAACACAAGTTATTTCTGGAGCGGCCGCGAGCTTCTTAATTGAAATTGTATCTTTGAAGTGGATTTTGTTAGTAGACATGTTAACTTTTGCTGGAGCATTTTTTCTTTTCTTATGTATACCGTACGTAAAGAAAAAAGAAGTGAAAAGAAAAATAACATTTAAGAAGCAATTGTTTGAAGGAATTCACTTTATGAAAAAACGTCCTAAGCTCTTTTGGTTCTTACTGGCCACTTATATGCCGTTTATAGGTGTTATGATGGCAAATTATTTAATACCAGTTTATATTTCGGATATACTTAAAGCCAATGCCTCTGTATACGCAATAGAGGGAATGATGTACGGTGTCGGAGCGGTTGTTGCAGGAATCTGTATTCCACTCATAATGAAATATGTAAAAACAGAAGTTTCAATCGTTATGACGATGTTCATTTATGTAATTTCAATTACCGCAATGATTATTGAACCTTCCGTAATTTTCTTATATTGACTTGCAATTTTTCAAGCAGTTGGAAATGCGGGTACAAGAGTGGCGAGAAATGTATTGATGATGGAGGAAATTCCAAACGAAGTAATGGGACGTGTAGACAGCTTATTTCGCCTAATTGGTACTGGAATACGAATTGTATTATTAATGCTGTTTACAGCGGGTGTATCTAAAGCCGGAGTAATGCTTCCATTTTACGTATTAAGCTGCATATTGATCTTCTCATTAGGAATCGCTATTTATTATGTACTATCACAACGTAAAGTAGCGGCGAATGTTTCTAATAAATCAATCGTTTAAAAAACACTTCTGCCGCCCTTTCTTTTTCTGTATAATAAAAAGAAAGGGAGTGCAAACTTATTTATGAACAAATGGATCTTTCTTATCATTTTATTATTACCGCCACTATATATCATTTATATGACGTTTAGAATGAACAAAGTTGCTCGTGAAAAGTTGAGCTATCACTCTCCGTACGTTCTTATACTGGGTGCAAAGTTATTTGGAGATAGACCGTCTTTATCTCTTCAAAATCGTTTGGATGTAGCGTTGGAGTATTTATTTTCCCATCCTGAAGCGAAAATAATTGTTTCAGGTGGTCAAGGAGAAGATGAAGATATACCGGAAGCTCACAGCATGAGAAACTATTTAATGGTACACGGTATAGATGAGAGTCGTATTTTAATAGAAGATCAATCTACAAATACGTATGAAAACTTAAAGTTTAGTATGGATTTATATAATGTGAAACATGCGGTAGTTGTAAGTAATACGTATCATTTATATCGAACGAAAATAATTGCAAAGCGTTTAGGCATGAAGATGGAGGCACTAGCTGCTGAAACACCAATTCGTTCTAAGAGAAAAATGTATGTTCGCGAATATGCTGCTATTATGAAAACAATATTGTTCGACCGTTAGAGCTCAAATGTGAGCTCTTTTTTTATTTAAAAGCGTATCATTTGAAATGAATGCCATATTCCATCAAAATAAAGGAAACAACAGTAAAGGAGTTGTATTTGTGATTCAATTTAATCATGTGTCAAAATCGTATGAAGATGGCACGAAAGCAGTGGATTCATTGCATTTAGAAATTAAAAAGGGAGAATTTTTTGTTCTTATCGGTCCGAGTGGTTGCGGGAAAACCACGACAATGAAGATGATTAATCGTTTAATCGAAACGACTGAAGGATCGATTTTAATCGATGGAAAAGATATTCAACAATATAATATAAACGAATTACGTTGGGATATAGGATACGTGTTGCAACAGATTGCTTTGTTTCCTCATATGACAATCGCTGAAAATATTGCAGTTGTTCCTGAAATGAGGCAATGGAGCAAAAAAGAAATTAAAGCACGCGTCGATGACTTGTTACATATGGTTGGATTAGAGCCGGATATATATCGAGATCGTATGCCTGATGAATTGTCAGGAGGACAAAAACAACGTGTCGGTGTCGTGCGAGCATTAGCCGCAAACCCGAAAATCGTTCTTATGGATGAACCATTTAGTGCGTTAGATCCATTAAGTAGGGAACAGCTTCAGAAGGATATTGTACAGTTGCAAAAAAAGATTCAAAAAACAATCGTGTTCGTAACACATGATATGCAAGAAGCATTATCACTTGGAGATCGCATTTGTATTATGAAAGAAGGAAAAGTTGTTCAACTAGATACACCAGAAGGAATTATACATAATCCGAAAAATGAATTTGTAGAGGAGTTCATTGGAAATCATGGGCGAACTTGGTATGAGGGGAAAAGTGTAGCAGATGTATTGCCACTTGATCAAAGTGTGCAATTAGAAGGGCAGGCGCTATCATTACATTCTTCCTTACAAGAAGCACTAGTTCGTGTGCGTGATGAAGAGGTCGTTCCAGTTGAAGAAAACGGTCAATATATTGGAGCGTTAACAAGTCGTCATATTGTCAATTACATTGTTGAACAAATGAAGGAAAGAGGCTAAACAGTGACTAATTTTATACAAACGTTCCAAGAACGAAAAATAGAATTACTAACTGCATTAAGTGAGCATTTACAAATATCGCTTATTTCATTATTTTTTGCAGTAATTATAGCAGTGCCACTTGGCATCTTATTAACAAGAAAAGAACGAATGGCTGAATTTATAATAGGAACTTCTGCAGTAATGCAGACAGTGCCATCACTTGCATTGCTTGGACTCTTAATTCCGTTAGTAGGAATCGGAAAACTTCCAGCGATTATCGCATTAGTTGTGTATGCACTATTACCTATTTTACGAAATACATATACAGGAATAAGGGAATTAGATGAATCTCTAATAGAAGCCGCGAAAGCTATGGGGATGAATAGTTGGAGAAGGTTGTGGAAGGTAGAACTTCCTCTTGCATTGCCTATTATTATGGCCGGTATTCGTACAGCGATGGTATTAATTGTTGGAACGGCTACATTAGCAGCTCTCATTGGTGCTGGTGGGCTCGGTAAGCTTATATTATTAGGTATAGATCGAAATGATCATGCACTTATCATTTTAGGGGCCGTACCAGCCGCGTTACTCGCTTTATTCTTTGATATAGTACTTCGCATACTTGAACGACCGAAACGCTCTTCTAAGCGTGTTATATTGACGATATGTATTGTTTGTATAATGATTGCTTCTCCATTTCTTTGGAGTACAGAAAAGAAAGATATTGTTATTGCGGGCAAACTTGGATCAGAACCTGAAATTTTAATTCAAATGTATAAGCAGCTTATTGAACAAGATACAGATTTACACGTACAATTAAAACCAGGTCTTGGGAAAACAGCATTTGTATTTGAAGCGTTGAAATCAGGGGAAGTAGATATATACCCAGAATTTTCAGGAACAGCTTTATCTACTTTCGTGAAAGAAGAACCAAAGAGTACAAATCGTGATGAAGTATATGAGCAGGCTCGCGTTGGAATGGAAAAGAAATATAATATGATTATGTTGAAGCCAATGGAGTATAACAATACATATGCACTAGCCATGCCGAAAAAAATAGCAGATCAAAAGAATATAAATACAATTTCTGATTTAGGGAATGTTGCGCAGGAAGCCAAAGTAGGATTTACATTGGAATTTGCTGATCGTGAAGATGGTTATAAAGGAATGCAAAAATTATATAACTATAAGTTCTCAAATGTTAAAACGATGGAGCCGAAGCTGCGTTATAGCGCAATTGAATCTGGAGATGTTAACGTAATTGATGCATATTCAACAGATAGTGAATTGGAGCAATACGGACTGAAAGTGCTAAAAGATGATAAAGGGTTATTCCCACCTTATCAAGGAGCACCATTATTAAGAAAAGAAACGTTACAGAAATATCCTGAACTTGAAAAGGTATTAAATAAATTATCTGGAAAGATTACAGATGAAGAAATGCGAAAAATGAATTATGAAGTTAACGTAAATGGTAAAAGTAGTGAAGAAGTCGCAAAACAATTTTTACAAAAAGAGAATTTACTTCGTTAAATTTACAAGAAATATACAAATTTATATGTTTGAAATGACCGTTCATTACAAAATGAGCGGTTTTTTTGTGCATACTTATACATTTTTTCAAAAAAGTATTCCATTTTTGCTCATTTTCTTTTAGAATAAGTAATGTTTTCCTGAAAAAATATAAGAGAAACGTCTATTAGAGAAAAAGGTGACTTTAATAGTTGAACGAACATAACACCTAGAATGACAGATGGGGTGGTACAAATAGAAAAGAAGTTAGGATTTTTTCCATTAATCGCATTAGTAGTTGGAACAATGGTTGGTGGCGGTGTTTTTAGTTTACCGCATGATTTAGCAGTAGGAGCAAACAGTGGTGCAATAATAATTGGCTGGTGTATTACAGCGATGGGAATGATTCCCCTTGCGCTCGTATATCAAACGTTAGCAAGACAAAAACCGGAACTTGAAGGTGGAATTTATAGTTATGCACGTGCTGGTTTTGGTGAATATATTGGATTTAATAGTGCTTGGGGATATTGGCTAGCAGGAATCTTAGGTAATGTCGCAACAATTATGTTACTGTTTAGTACATTAGGTTATTTCTTTCCAATTTTCAAAGGAGGAAATAATGTTGCGTCTATCGTTGGGGCATCACTTTTATTATGGACACTTCATTTTCTAATTTTATTTGGGATCCGTGAAGCTTCTATTATGAATGTTATCGCAACAATAGGGAAGTTAGTTCCAATCGTTTTATTTATTGTTGTAATGGTAACAGCCTTTCGCTGGGACACATTTACACATGATTTTTGGGGAGAAGGAACGATCTCACTTTCCGCTATACTTGGTCAAGTGAAAAATACAATGCTTGTAACACTTTGGGTTTTCATTGGAGTTGAAGGAGCGGTTGTATTATCTGGAAGAGCGAAGAATAGTCGAGATGTTGGTAAGGCAACAGTATTGGGACTTATTTTAGTAATGTCCATTTATATTTTAATTTCTGTCCTGTCAATGGGAGCTATGACAAGAGGCGAACTTTCTGTGTTAGAAACTCCGTCAATGGGACATGTATTAGAGCACGTTGTTGGCCCATGGGGTGCAGTTGCGATTAACATCGGATTAGTTGCTTCACTTGTCGGTACATTAATTGGCTGGTTTTTACTTGTTTCTGAAATTTCTCATGTAGCAGGAAAAGATGGCGTATTTCCGAAAGTCTTTACGAAAACAAATAAAAAGCAAACACCGCACATGGCATTATGGATTTCAAATGGTGTTGCCCAAATTATATTTATCATCGTTTTGTTTTCGGAATCGACATATCAAATTATGTATTTCATTGCATCAACATCAATTTTATTACCATATTTATTATCAGCGTTATTCCAATTTAAATTAGTCATTACAAACGAGCTAAAAGACGCAAAATTAAAAAACGGAGCGTTGGCTTTAATTGCTTCTATTTACTCTGTATGGCTTCTTTATGCAGCTGGTTTAAAGAATTTACTACTCGTTTCAATTGTGTATGGAATTGGAATTATTGTTTATACGTTTGCAAGAAAAGAACAAGGGAACCGTTGCTTTGTAGGTGCAGAGAAATATGTGATGTGGGCAATTATTGTTGCGGCTATCACATCCATATATATGTTATTAACTGGAAATATAAAAATGTAAAAAGTCCTTTTCATTTAAAGGGCTTTTTTCTTTGTTTAGAGAATATTTACTACATAAGATATTCAGGAGGGATGAGAATGGAAAAAAAAGAACAGTTGTCTAGAATAATTGATTTAGCTAGTGAGTTAAGGAAAGTATTAGTGCAAGAATCTTTTTTTAATCATCATCCTGAACTGAGAGGAGTCATTGAAAATTTAGCAAGTTCTGTTGAAAATTTGGCGGAATTACAAATAAGTAAAGATGAAAACGCTGAAGATCGATTACGTTACGTACTTGCGAAAATGAAAATTGCTCATAATGCAATTTTACAAGAGAAAAAAGCATTTCCTTCTCATTAATATAAGTTTTTATTTTGAACCTGGCGGATAACGTCAGGTTTTTTATTTCTAGTTTTTCGTTTCTTTCATACACTAAGAATAGTATGAAAAAAGAAGGTGACTAAGGTGAAATTACATAAAGCTCTTCAGCCAAGTTTTATAAAACGAATGTACTATATGAGATTTTTAGGGAAATTTACAAAAGCTGAGAAAGAGAAGAGTGGAGAGAATTTCTTTGTACAATGCTTATCGCCAATACCATTCACTTTACAGGAACAATTTACAAATGAACCATATGTATTTGAAGGGTTATGTAGCAATAAAAAGAATGAAAAAATCTTTTCGGAATTAAAGAAGAGGAAATTAGAAAAGCAACTAGTAATGTTTCGTCTTTATTATGAAAGAGGAAATGTATACGTGGAGTTAATATGTACAGAAGAACCGAAAGAAATAGCAAGCAGCTATAAAATGATTCCGGCACCTAAAGTTACAAATAATAAAAAAAGAGAATCTTTAGAACGAAAACTTAGCAACGGTTATTTATCATTTCTTATGCCAAAATTTCCGAAAGACTTTGAGCCTCCCGAATTATTGTGGCACGATGGAAGACTTTACGGAAACATATCCCTAAAGTCATCAATTAGCTCAATCGCCTATTTTGAACAGAAACGTGAATGTAAATATATAAACTGCAGTGACTGGACGAAGTATGTAGAAATAGCGGTAGAAGATCAATTATATTTTGTAAGTGATTATGTGTATGAGCAATTAAAAAAACGAATGCATGAAGAAGGTAAGCTAGTTGAAGTAGAGGATATAAAAGTACAAAAAGATGAATGGGAATGGGATGAGCGTGAATCGTCTTTTTTACAGTATGTACAAAGTATGGTGCATAATAAAGGGTTATATTTGGATGAAACGGATATTTATAATTTCCATATAAGTGTAAAAACAAATATGTTAACGATTCTTGGTGGTATACCGGGCGTTGGGAAATCACGGTTTGTGCAAACTTATGCAGAAGCATTAGGGTTACAGTATGGGGAAGAGTTGGTTTGGATTCCGATTTCGCCATCGTATCAAGAACCACATGATTTACTTGGTTACCTTCATCCAAATGGTACTTTTATTGAAAGTGAAACGAAGTTAGTTAGAACGTTAATGAAGGCGAAAGAAAATCCAAATCAACTGTATATAATCGTTTTTGATGAAATGAACATGTCTTATATTGAGCATTGGTTTACTCCGTTTCTATCTGTTCTTGAACTTGAAACAAAAAATCGTATTTTAAACTTGTATGAGGGTGTACAGGACATAGAGAATTCAATTCCATCAACAATTGAAATTGGAGAAAATATTATATTTGTAGGTACTGTGAATTTTGATGAAACAACAAAAGAGCTCTCTGATCGATTATTAGATCGAACGAACCTAATAACGTTACAGAAAATTCCGTTTTGTGAGATGGACATGGAACAGGGGAAAGTCGTATTACATCCACCTTTGAAAGTAACAGCGGGAGAATTTCGGATAAATTGGATGAGAAATAAAGCGATGATTGAAGTGTTTTCTGAAGAAGAATTAGAGCTATTAGATAAGTTGCATGTCGTATTGTCATCACATGACGCGTCTAAGGGAATTTCTTTCCGATGTGCAAATGCAATTGCGACTTATTTGCAAAACATACCGTTCCAAAATAATCATACCTATATGATCAGTAGAGAAGAGGGGTTTGATTTACAAATAAAGCAGCGTGTATTGACGAAAATCAGAGGGACCGAAATGATGGTTGGTCCTTTACTTTCTGAAGAAGCAAAAAGGGGGGCGACCTTAGTACCTCTTTTGCAATCTGCACTTGCAAACAGAGTATCTACATTTGAACACTCTTTAGCATATATACGAGAAAAACGTAGAGAACTGGAGCTGTATGGATATGCAAAATGAAGGGCGTTACGAAACAAAAATCGTTGATACGAATGAAACGCTCCCTTTTGTATTAAAGTTAATCATTGGAAATGAGGGGAAAGGAGATTATATTTTATTAAATCGTCTTTGTACATCTACTACAGCATTAGTTCAATGTATTTATAAAGTACAAGAATTAAAACCAATAAGATTGCAGTACAATTATGAAATTCCAATGAATATTACTTTTATATGGAATAAAGTATATGAGGGACAGAAAAATATAAAAGAGGCTCAATATGAAATAAATGAAAAAAAACAAAGAGTATTAATATATGAACATGGGAAAACAGAATTCTTTTATCCATGGCGCTGTGGTTTATACCATTTTGAAGTGCGTATAGAAGATACAACGTATTATGGCGCATTTCAAATCGTACCGAAAAACTTTTTTGATGATCAATTTGAAATGATTCAAGACTATGTGAAGTCAATTTTAAATGAGTTGATTTTGGATAGAGGTTACTATAAAAAGACCTTCTCTGCACTTAGCGATATTGAGGATTCTTCTTATTTAGTGTTACTTAGAAAGTTACCCCAAAAAATGAAAATGATAAAGCAAATCTTTAAGAAAATAGAATCAAGCTCAAAATTTATAAATGAATATAAATGGGAAGGAAAAGAGCGAAGGCCAACAAGAAAAGGAACTATAGTGGCAGAACGAAAACCTTATGCCAAACATTATAATCGTAAGTTTATGGAACAAAAAAATAGTAAGGAAAATGCATTTCTTAAATATAAAGCGATGCAATTTTATCATTATTTAATTGAAGCAAAAAGTTTTTTACGTCAAACAATTGAAATCTTAGAAAGAGAAAAAAAGAAAAAATCAGAAGAGTTTCAAGCCGTAAAAACGATTATACAAACAATTGAGCGTAATGGATCGGTAACTGATAGAGAGAAGCAAAAATATAAAAATATACATTTACTAAAAGAAGCCGATTTACGAAAGAGCTCAATGAAAATACAAGAATATAAAATATTGGCGCATATTGTGCATGAAAATGTACAATACTTTCAAATGTTAATGCATTCTTCGTTTTGGAGGGAAGTTACTGAAACAAGTAACATGAACTTACATGATTTACCGAGACCACATCAACAATTACTACATCATTTAGAAGTACTCCCGCAATATACGGATCAATCTCCATCGTTATTATTTGTTTATAAGCCAACGTTTTTAGTGTATGAATATTACGCTTTTTTTATCGTTATTTCAATTTTAGAGCAAATTGGTTTTGAAGCTAGAAACTCTATCCGTGAACAAATACAAGAACATTTTTATGTAGATGGATTACAAGATGGAACGACAGTAGTTTTAGAACGAGATGATATAAAGGTGCATGTTGCATTTAATGACTTAATTGAAACACATCCTCTTATTGCATTAAGTAAAGGTAGTAATTTTTACAATGGTGAGGATACGAAGAAGCCAGATATTCGCTTAGACTGTTATGTAAAAGAAGATGGGAAATACGTATATAAATCTTCTATTATTATTGAAGTGAAGTATAGTCCAATGTACAATATTTTTCAGCACGTCGGAAATACGAAAGCAACTGAGCAAATGTATAAGTACTGGTCTATAAAGTATGTAGAAGAACAGGATGGAAAGCGAGTCTATTATCGAAGGTCAATTTATGAAGTCATTTGTGTATATCCAGGAAGCCATATGCATAGTAAAAAAATTGAGTCTGGATGCGGCGTTTTCTTGCAGTTATATCCATATAAGACGAAACAAGGGGAAGAGAAATTAGCTGGAAAACATGGGATGATACAAATTTTTGAAAAATGGTTAAAAAGCATTAAGAAGTAAAAGAAATCCTTTTTCATAAAGGATTTCTTTAGATTAAGAAGAATTATATGCTGTATGGAAAGAAACATAATGTAATTTAGATTTGAAAAGTGCTACAAATGTGTTATTAAAAGGAATGTGAGCGCGGGATAAAAGTCGATTAAATTGGAATCTAATTCATTTTGCAGAATATAATAAGTCATAAATATTTTTAGTTGCATACGAAGATTTGTTCTTATATGATAGATAGTGAAAGCGTTATCAAAAACAGAGCGGCGATGGGAAAGGCGGTTAAATATGTTCCAGCGTGTTCAAACAAAGGAAGAACATTTTGGGTTCGAGCAACTATGGGGAGATTTTTGTGAAGAAAGAAACTTAATGTTCGTAGAACGTAATTTAAATCCATCACGATTTTTATTAATAGAAGATGAACATCCTATTGGTACAGTAGAATGTATTAAGTATACGATACCTGAACAATCAAATTCTGAGTTTTTCTATCCGTTTTCTAAAAATGATTTAGTAAAAGATTTGAAGAATGTGTATGAAATAGGTAAGTTAAGTATTTCGAAAACGTCTCGTGGGAGAGGACATTTCAAAAGGCTAACAGCTATTTTATTTATACATGCGTTAGAAACAAAAGCTGAATGGTACATTGCAGCAGTAACGAAAAGAATGTATATGTATTTACTTACACTTGGTTTTCCAATTGAGCCAATAGATAATCCATTTCAGTTTCATGATACTTTACAAGGTGTACCAGTAAGAATTCATGCTCGAAAAGGGGTTACGCATTTGTATTCTTTAAAAGAATTTCGTGATGTGATTCAAGGGAATGCTCATGCACAGGCATTAATTGCAGAATACAGTAAAAATATTATGTTAACGAAATAAAGCGAAGTGAATATGTATAATAAAGAGAATAATATTTGTATAGGATATAACTCTTCATTAAAAAAGACCCTTATTATTTTAATAAGGGTCTAAAAATTATAATCCAAATATACTAAAAATCATTTTGCGGCGCTTCGGTTTCTTTTCTCGTTCATATGTTGGTTTTGAATCAGGAGTAATATAAATGGGTTCTTCTTTCGTTAGGGCAGCTTCTAACTTTTGAATTCGCTCTAACATTTCCTCCATTTCACGACGGTGTTGTAAAAGTTGGTACGTGACGACATCATTTGCCTTATCTTGCATTTGTTCTTCCATTCGATCAAGTCTTCTCGTAATAGTGTTTAATTGATCAGCTAATTGCTCAAAATCATTCGATGATATGTTTTGAACAATTGTATTAACTTGAGTTTTTAATTCCTCAACTTCATTTGAGGAAGCCTTTTGAGTAGATTGAGAATTTTGAGATTGCTCTATTTGAAATCGATGGTGTTCTAACATTTGATCGACATCCTCTTGTGTGAAAATAAAGTGGCCATATTTGTTTTTCTCTATCGTAAGATTTAATTGTTGTGCGATCCGGACAACAGCCTTTGGGCTAACACCTAATTTCTTTGCGATAAATGGTGTTTTATATTCCAAAATAATCCCTCCTATATATATCCTGTTGAATGATTTCGAGCTATGAAGTAAGTTCCCTTCTAGTGCGACAAAAGAAGTGTGGAATCGGCAAAGAAAGTGTTTTTTCACGAAATTGAGTTGAGAAGAATAGTTCGTTTAAATAAAAATGTTTTATCGTAACATTTAGAATAATTTGACGAGTGTAAATGAATTAGATTATCATAATGATAAATATCTTTTTTATGTATGCATATAATATATAAAAAGGTGGTTGCTAATGTAGAATTTTGTTAGAGTATTAGAATGCTTACTTCACTTGAATAAAATTAAGTAGGAGGTGGCTTCCTTGCTTACAATGTAAGTAAGGAAAAGTATTTGGACATATATAGTATAAGTATAGTGATTGTTTTAATTGCTTTAACGGCATTTTTCGTTGCAGCAGAATTTGCAATTGTTAAAGTGAGAAGTTCACGAATTGACTATTTAATTGCAGAAGGAAATAATCGTGCAAAATCGGTCAAAACAGTCATTACAAACTTAGACGAATATTTATCTGCTTGTCAGCTAGGAATTACTGTTACAGCTTTAGGAATTGGGTGGTTTGGTAAACCTGCGTTAAAGCAAATGTTTGATACGCTTTTTGCAAATTGGAATATCTCTACTCAACTAGCAGACATTTTTGCTGTGATTTTAGTGTTTTTGTTAATTACTTTTTTGCATGTTGTAATAGGTGAATTGGCCCCAAAAACATTTGCAATTCAAAAATCTGAACAAGTGAGTTTACTTGTTTCTAAGCCGTTAATTTTCTTTTATCGTATTGCATTCCCATTCATTTGGCTATTAAATGGTTCAGCTCGAATCATTACGAAGCTGCTAGGGCTAAAACCGCCGAAGGGACATGATGAGGTTCATTCAGAAGAAGAATTACGGTTGTTAGTTTCAGAAAGTTATAGAAATGGTGAGATTAATCAATCTGAATATAAATATGTGAATAAAATTTTTGAATTTGATGATCGGATTGCAAAAGAAATAATGGTACCTCGAACTGAAATGAATATTATAAGTAAAGAGATGTCTGCTGAAGAAGCTCTGCAAAAAATGTCTCGTGAAAAATATACAAGGTATCCAGTTGTTGATGGCGACAAAGACCACGTAATAGGTTTTGTGAATTTTAAAGATATTTTTACTGAATTTGTACAACATAAAGCTGTTAATAAGAAGACAGTAGAGCAATATATGAGACCAATTATTTTAGTTATCGATTCTATTCCAATTCATGATTTGTTTTTGAAAATGCAAAAAGAAAGAACACATATTGCTATATTGATAGATGAATATGGTGGAACATCTGGACTTGTTACTGTTGAAGATATTCTGGAAGAAATTGTTGGAGATATTCAGGATGAGTTTGATACGGATGAGCAGCCAGAAATTCAAAAGGTTAGTGAAACGAAGACGATACTAGAGGGAAAAGTACTTGTTAGTGAAGTAAATACGTTATTTGGTTTAGGGATTGATGATGATGGTGTTGATACAATCGGTGGTTGGATTTTAACGAAGAATATAGAGATTGCTGAAGAGGATTCCATTGAAATTGAAAATTATAAGTTTTGTGTGAAAGAATTAGATGGACATTATATAAAAAGATTAGAAGTTACAAAGATAGTAGAATCGATTGTTATTTTAGAAGATGAAAAACAAATTTCGTTACAAGAGCAAATTAGCTCGTAAACTCTGCTATATAGCAGAGTTTTTTTGAGCATAATGTTTTTTGAGGGATAGGAGCTATGATACAATGACATAAGTCAAACCTTTCACTAGGTGAAGTATTGTTGTATACATATATTTGGAAGGAGAAGAAGTATGAAAAAGCATTTATATATAAATGGAGACTGGAAATCTGTAAACACGTATAAACCATTGTACGCACCATATTCTGAAGAAACATTAGCGGAAATTGCACAAGGAACGGAAGAAGATGTAAAAGAGGCTGTTACTGCTGCAAAAAATGCAATGACAAAAATGAATACATTATCTGCATATGATCGTGCGACTATTTTAGAGAAAGTTGCACAAAAAATGGATGAAAGAAGAGAAGAATTTGCAGAGATTATTGCAAAAGAAGCTGCAAAACCAATACGTGCTGCAAGGGGAGAAGTAGATCGTACTGTTCAAACGTACAAATTTGCAGCTGAAGAAGCGAAGCGTATATATGGTGAGACATTGCCATTAGACGCCGCACCTGGTGCGGATGGGCGTATCGCATATACAATCCGAAAGCCGATTGGGGTTATAGGGGCTATTACACCATTTAATTTCCCATTAAATTTAGTAGCGCATAAAGTTGGACCAGCAATTGCTGCCGGAAATACAGTTGTATTAAAGCCAGCTGATCAAACGCCATTATCATCTTATGCATTAGTTGAGTTATTTGAAGAGGCAGGATTGCCAAATGGAGCTTTAAATATCATTTCTGGCCCTGGCTCCACGGTTGGTGAGGCCATCGTCAAAAATGATTACGTTGCTTCTATTACTTTTACCGGAAGTCCAAAAGTTGGAATTGGAATAAAACAAAAGGCTGGGCTAAAACGAGTTACGTTGGAACTAGGATCAAATGCTGCTGTTATCATTGATGAAGATGTAGAGTTAACAGATGAAATAATTGAACGTGTAAAATGGGGAGCATTTGTTAATAATGGACAAGTTTGTATTTCCGTACAACGTGTTTTTGTACATGAAACGAAAATGCATGAATTTCTTTCGAAGCTGAAGAAAGCGATGGAATCAGTTGTTGTTGGTGATCCACTGCTTGAGGAAACGGATGTATCAGCTTTAATTTCAAAAAAAGATGTAGAGCGAATTGATATGTGGGTTCAAGAAGCAATTAAGGAAGGAGCAACTGTTTTATGCGGTGGTAAAAAGCGCGATGCAAGAATTTTTGAACCGACTGTATTAACAAATGTTCCAGATCATGTATCTGTGCAGTGCCAAGAAGTATTCGGCCCACTCATGACAGTAAATACATTTAAAGAATTTGATGAAGCGATTGAACAAGTAAATAATTCGCGTTACGGCTTACAGGCAGGTGTATTTACAAATAATTTAGTTAAAGCAATGCGTGCAATTGATGAGCTAGAGGTTGGTGGTGTCATGATTAATGATATACCAACGTTCAGAGTAGATCATATGCCTTATGGTGGTGTGAAAGAAAGTGGTACGGGGCGTGAAGGAATTAAATATGCAATAGAAGAAATGACAGAAATGAAATTAGTATGTATTAAAAAATAAAATAGAAAAACTTAAAACTTGCACTAAAAAACGAGTAGGAAATGTTTACGATTCCATACTCGTTTTTTACGCTTCTAGTAACTATTTAATTAAGTGTAACTTTTACTTCATTTCTTGTTTGAAAATAGTATCTTCTACATAAATTTGTTCTTTATCTACAGCAGTAGCATGAGTTAATACTAAACCGATTGGTGTTTTTGTATCTTTATTTTGAACAATTGTAAAAGGAACATTTTTTTCGTTTGCTAATTTAATGTATTTTGATAAATGTGGGTAAGCAATGCCACCATTTAGGAGGAGTTGTAATGATTGAGAAGGGCGCATGCTACCCGCCACTTCAGAGTATACATTACTTTGCATTACTTGACCGATCGTTAAAGCGATTTCCACACGCTCACGTAATGTAGTTAAATACATATTACGTTCTTCTGGTTTGTTTTGCTTTTGGCCGTAAATGCCTTCTTGGAGATAATCTTCCACATTTTTATTTACCATATTTTTCACACCTTTCATTTTCTATTGTACGCAAGAATTAAAAATGATGCAAAAAAAGTCGTTTTGACTACGGAAATAATGAAAATATGTGAAGGAAAAAGGGGATTTGCATACAATTAGTTAAATAAGAAAGAAAAAATAATTTTATCAACAGAAATTAACAAAATGTGACAAAAATCTATTAACGAATCGTATTTTTTGTGTTAATATTCAAAATATAAAGGGTATTCGTCGTATGGAAATGGAGGGAATGGAGGTTTTTCCAATCGATAAGGATATTAAAGAAATATTTTGTTCACACTTGAAAAACAATAGGCACCAATTCGTAGAGAACTGGAAAAACAAAATGATAATTTCCGAAAAAGATCCATTTAAACTAGAAGTAGTTCAAAATGGAGAGGATTTACTAGAGTTAATTATCGAACTTACTATGGAAGATAAAGATATAAATTATCTTCAACCGTTATGTGAGAAAATTGCTATTGAACGTGCTGGAGCAGATGCGAATATTGGAGATTTTGTTTATAACGCAAACGTGGGAAGAAATGAACTTTTCGAAGCGATGTGTGAATTAGATGTTAGTGCTCGTGAATTGAAACCAATTATGGCAAAAATACATACTTGTTTTGACAAATTAATTTATTATACCGTTTTAAAATACTCGGAAATTATATCGAAGAATTTAGAGGAAAAACAGCAATATATTAACGAAACACATAAAGAAAGACTGACGATTTTAGGACAAATGTCAGCTAGTTTTGTACATGAATTTCGTAATCCGCTTACTTCCATTATGGGGTTTGTCAAATTATTAAAGGCAGATCATCCGAGTTTATCGTATTTAGATATTATTTCGCATGAATTAGATCAATTAAATTTTCGTATTTCGCAATTTTTACTCGTATCAAAAAAAGAAATGTGGAATGAATCGGAACGGTTTTGGCTTAATGACTTGTTTCAAGACATTATACAATTTTTATATCCGAGTTTGGTCAATGCGAATGTTTTGATTGAAAAGAATTTACCGTATCCAATTCCGCTTGTTGGTTATCGAAGTGAAGTGAGACAAGTATTTTTAAACATATTAATGAATTCAATTGATGCTCTTGAATCAATGAAAGAAGAACGAAAAATTATCATTGATGTATTTGAAGAAGATCAAGCTATTCGAATTGTGATAAAAAATAATGGACCAATGATTCCAGCTGAAAATGTAGAAACGATTTTTGAACCATTTGTAACTACTAAAAAGTTAGGAACTGGTATTGGATTATTTGTATGTAAACAAATTGTGGAAAAACATAATGGATCCATTATGTGTCGATCAGATAACGATTGGACAGAATTTCAAATTGCATTTCAAAAATAAACAGTCTACACCAAATGAATGGTGTAGACTGTTTTAATTTGTGAGTATAACGGCTTCTAATTTAGGATCTTTAGTTGAATAACCTACTATTGAAATTGTATAAATAACATTTGGTTCAACATTGAATTTCGGTATAGTCAATAAAACGTTTTTATTATCTGCGAGTGAAATTTCAATATCTGCTGTACCAGGGCTAACTTGCAAAAAATCTGTTATTTGTTTAAAGAGTACATTTTCAAATAAATGATCCCCATCTTTTAAATCTACATTTACAACAGGGGTATCTGGAGAGAAATGTGCAAACCGTATTTTTGCTTGACCAGCTGGTAAATGTGTATTATCAAGTATAGGCTGTAATTGTAGGTGATTATCACTATTTATTGCAGCAAGAGTGTAAGTATGATTTCCCATTATTGGTACCAACGCTGAAAAGATTGGAGTTTCATTTCCGACAGGAACAATGTCTATACGGTATTTACCTTGCACTAATGATAAATAAGGGCTGAATTGCTTAAATGAAATATTTTTAATAACCTTTTGTCCGTTTACTAAAATGTCAACTGCTGGTATATTTGGATCGGCATGAAAAATTCTTATATGTGACGGTAAAGCAGCTTCTTGTGAGTCTCTTGTTTCATACGCCTGTACAAGTTTTGATAGTGCATCGTAATATTTCATATATAATTCTATATATTTTTTAGGATTACGAAATTGATAGTAACGTGCGAGCTGTTCGTATTGCGTAACTTCTTGTCCATATTTTTCGATTTCAGATTGAGACATGAACATTCCTCCTTTGTCATCATTAAAACTATATGCGAAGCAAGAAAGCGGTTATGCAAAAAAAAAAGATTTTATAAGGGGAAAATTAAAAATTGACAACAAATATGTTGTCATAAAGAGGTGCTGGTACTTACGAGAATTTCGTAGAGTAAAGCAGTACATATGACTGCACGAAAGTAAAATAAATTCCAAATTGAAAGTGTATTTCAATTAACATATTGAATACATGTCCAAAAATCGCTAGAAAACTAGGGATTTTTTTAATTATAGGCAAATACACATACAAAGTGATAATTGTCCTACATAAATTATAAAGGAAAGATAGTTTGAATCTGAGGAAAGGGGTGCCACTTCGGGATAGAGATATCCTGATAGTAATTGTGATGTGAATGAAGTTATGAAAAGGTTTTGTGTTATAGGCTGTAGGATGAATTTGTAAACTTCATTTTTCTATTTATTTTAGCAATTGACAGTATTAACCCATAAGAGAGCGTCATGACGAACTGATTAGTGTGGTTAATCGGTTCTTTTTTTATAGTTTAAAAATGAAAAGTTTACATATTAAATATGAATCTGAATTGATTAGTAAGGTGGGCTGTCGAAATTTGTTTTAAAATATGCAATTTAAAGTAGGATAATAGGAAGGAGTTTAACGGGAGTTCCGTCGAAGTGTACAGAATGTCGGTATTTAAGGACAGCTGGCATTATGCTATAAAAACATTTGGTGATGCAGTCATTTCATATAAAAGGGAGGGTTATTTGGGCGTATAGAAAAGGGTTGGTCTTCGTTTTCTAGTTCTGAATTTTCTGTTTTATAAATATTTTTAAGCACTCATTTGTATATTTTATAATAGTTTTTTGATAAATTCACTGCTTTTGCAGAGGATTCTTTTTTATGAAAGAAACGTCAATTTTCTTCATATATATATACAAATTGGAGAAATGGGGGAGCGCTATGCGCGATTACTTAATTAAACCACTTGTTGGTCAGCCGTATCCAATGATTTCACATGGAAAAGGTGTTTATTTGTATGATCAAAATGGCAATAAATATTTTGATGGTTCGTCAGGAGCAATTACGGCAGGTATTGGGCATGGCGTAAAGGAGATTGCAGACGTTATTAAAAAGCAAGCTGAGGAGATTGCTTTCGTTTATAGATCACAGTTTACGAGTGAACCAGCTGAAAAATTAGCGAAGAAGTTAAGTGATTTAAGTGTAGGAGATTTGAACTGGAGTTTTTTTGTAAATAGTGGTACGGAAGCGAATGAAACAGCTATGAAAATTGCAATTCAGCATTTTCAAGAGCGAGGTATTCAAGGGAAACATAAAATTTTATCAAGATGGATGAGTTATCACGGTATTACGATGGGTGCTTTATCGATGTCTGGTCACCCACTACGTAGACAACGTTTCGTATCTATTTTGGAAGATTATCCGACTATACCAGCTCCATATTGTTTCAGATGTCCTGTTCAAAAGGTATATCCAACTTGTCAGCTGGCATGTGCGACTGAACTAGAAAGATCAATTGAAAGAATTGGTGCAGAGCATATTGCTGCTTTTATTGCTGAGCCGGTTATTGGAGCAGCTGGAGGCGCGGTTGTTCCGCCGAAAGACTATTATAAAGTCATTAAAGATATTTGTAATCATTACGATATTTTATTTATTGCGGATGAAGTAATGACTGGGCTTGGTCGTACTGGAGCATGGTTTGCGATGGAGCATTGGGGCGTAGAGCCGGATATTATGACACTTGGTAAAGGATTAGGAGCGGGATATACACCGATGGCAGCTACAGTTGTAAGTGATCGTGTTATGGAACCAATATTACGCGGATCACGTTCAGTAATGAGTGGTCATACGTTAAGTGCAAATCCATTGTCTGCAGCAACGGCTTTAGCTGTTATTGAATATATGGAGAAACATAATCTCCCTGAAAAAACAGCAGAAAAGGGAGATTATTTAATAAAGGGCTTGCAGAAAGTTCAGCAACAATCGACAATCATTGCTGATGTGCGCGGAAAAGGGTTGCTAATCGGAGTAGAATTGCAACCGTTTACAAAAGCGTCGGAGCTTATTTCAGTTGCAGCTAAAAACGGCCTGCTTTTATATCAAGCAGTTTCAGGGCAAGCAGGAAAAGAAGATAGTGCACTGCTTGTAGCACCGCCAATGACAACTACATATTCCGAGTTAGATGAATTACTTTCAATTTTCTCTAAAAGTGTGGAAGAGATGATGCAAAAAGGAGGGCATAGTATCGCATGACAACTATTACAAATACATTCGGTAAATTAAAAGAAATTGAGGAAGTAATTTCTTTGTTCCATGATGATATGACATTAATGTTTGGGGGATTTGGAGGGATTGGATCCCCTCCATCTTTAATACAGGCAATTTTAGAAAAAGGCGTTACAAATTTAAATTTGATTGGAAATGACACTGGATTTCCTGATGTAGGTATCGGTCGTCTTGTTACAAATGAAAGAGTTAAATCACTAATTACTTCTCACATTGGCTCCAATCCAAATGCAGGAAGGCAACTAAACGAGGGAAGATTACAAATTGAGTTTTCTCCCCAGGGAACATTAGCAGAGCGCATTCGCGCTGGTGGCGTTGGTCTTGGTGGTGTTTTAGTTGATGTTGGTGTTGATACAATTGTGGAAGAGGGAAAACGAACAGTTGAAATGAATGGTAAGACCTATTTAGTTGAAACAGCATTAACTGCTGAAGTTTCAATTGTATATGCAAAGAAGGCAGATCCGTTTGGTAACCTTGTATTTGACAAAAGTGCACGAAATATGAATCCTCATGTAGCTATGGCTGGGGATATAACAATTGTAGAAGCAGAAGAAATAGTCCCGCTTGGAAATTTAGATCCAGAGGAAATTGTCGTTCCAGGTGTTTTCGTAAATTATATTGTACCGTCGGAAGGAGTGAACTGGAAATGGGTATGGGCGTAGAAGTGAGGGATAAGATTGCTAGGCGTGCGGCGAAAGAAATACAAAATGGTATGATTGTAAATTTAGGTATTGGCATACCATCGCTTGTACCAAATCATTTGCCTGACGATATAAATGTTATGTTTCATGCGGAAAATGGAATCGTGGGCATGGGACCAACGCCAAGTAAAGGGAATGAAGACGAAAATTTGTGTAATGCAGCAGGTTTACCAACTTCTCTTATAACAGGAGCGAGTTATTTCGATAGCTGCACAGCGTTTGGGATGATTCGAAAAGGTTTGCTAGACATAACGATTCTTGGTTCATTACAAGTAAGTGAAAATGGTGATTTAGCAAACTGGATTGTACCTGGAAAACGTGTTCCAGGTATTGGTGGAGCAATGGATTTAGCACAAAAAGCGAAGCGGGTCGTTGTTGTGATGAATCATGTTGATAAGTACGGAAATGCAAAAATTGTTTCAGAGTGTACATTGCCATTAACTTCAAAGAAATGTGTAGATTTAATTATTACTGATATGGCAGTCATGGAGGTAACTCCGAGTGGACTTATATTACAAGAATTAATGAGCCCATACACAGTAGAAGATGTAAAACGACATACAGAAGCTGATTTTCAAATTAGTTCTAACTTACTAGTAATTGAATGAAGGGAGATGTAATATATGGAGCAATTAAAAAAGCAAGTTTGTGATTATATTGAGAGCCATGAAGAGGAAAGTGTGAAATTTTTAAAACGATTAATTCAAGAAAAGAGCGTATCTGGTGATGAAAGCGGTGCGCAGGCAATTGTGATTGAAAAATTACGTGAATTAGGTTTAGATCTCGATATATGGGAGCCCTCCTTTTCTAAAATGAAAGATCACCCTTATTTTGTATCACCCCGTACAAGTTTTTTGAATAGCCCAAATATTGTAGCGACTTTAAAAGGAAGTGGGGACGGGAAATCTATGATATTAAATGGGCATATTGATGTAGTTCCAGAAGGGGATGTGAATCAGTGGGAACATCACCCTTATAGCGGTGAGAAAATAGGGAATCGTATATATGGCCGTGGAACGACGGATATGAAGGGCGGAAATGTCGCACTTATGCTTGCGATGGAAGCGATCATTGAATCTAGCATTGAATTAAAAGGAGACATCTATTTTCAAAGTGTAATAGAAGAGGAAAGTGGCGGAGCAGGGACATTAGCAACTATATTACGAGGATATAAGGCAGATGGTGTCATTATTCCAGAGCCTACTAATATGAAGTTTTTCCCGAAACAACAAGGTTCCATGTGGTTTCGTCTACGTGTAAAAGGGAAAGCTGCACACGGTGGAACGCGCTATGAAGGGGTTAGTGCAATTGAAAAAAGTATGTTTGTTATAGAACATGTAAGAAAGCTAGAGGAGAAAAGAAATAGTCGAATTATAGATCCGTTATTTAAAGAAATTCCGATTCCAATTCCAATTAACATTGGGAAAATTGAAGGAGGGAGTTGGCCAAGTTCTGTTCCCGATGAATTAATTTTAGAAGGAAGATGCGGTGTTGCGCCGAATGAGACTATAGAGGCGGCAAAAGAAGAGTTTGAGAATTGGATTGCTGAATTAAATGATGTGGACAATTGGTTTGTTGAAAATCCAGTAGAAGTAGAATGGTTTGGAGCGAGATGGGTTCCTGGTGAACTAGAAGAGAATCATGAACTCATTACAACACTTCATCATAACTTTGTTGAAATCGAAGGGAACGAACCAATTATTGAAGCATCTCCGTGGGGGACTGATGGAGGTTTATTTACACAAATTGCAAACGTACCAACAATAGTATTTGGTCCAGGGGAGACGAAAGTAGCACACTATCCAAACGAATATATAGAAGTTGATAAAATGATAGCTGCCGCAAAAATTATTGCATGTACATTACTAGATTGGTGTGAGGTGAAAAAATGAAATACTATGAATCTTTTAGAGAACAGACGAATTGTTATACAGTAGAAGGCGTTTTAGATTATTTTAATAAGCGTATTCGGGTAGATCACTATACAGGAAATGTTGAAAGTATTATACAGACAATTGACGAACTAGCAGAGAAACATTCTTTCACTAAATGCATTATTAAAGGAAAGGGAGAGCATGTTTCAACATGGCTCTCTTTCGGTTTTTTGTTGGAAGCAACGATACCTCATTATTTTCAAGGACACGATGCATACTTTTTCGTGAAATATAATAATGATGAAAGACGAAATAGTATGCATTGGACTGAGGAAGATACTATATTAAGCGGTGTAAAAGGAAAAGAAATAAAAGAAAAAGTAGTTCCAGAGGAATTTTTGCTGAGAAAAGCGACTGAAGAAGATGCAGAAGAATTAGCAACTGTATTCGGAAAAGTGTTTGAAGTGTATCCGACACCTTTAAATGAAGCGAGTTATGTATTACAGACGATGAAAGAAGACGATACAATTTACTACGTATATGAATTTGAGGGGAAAATTATTAGTACAGCATCTGCAGAAATGAACATAAAGGAAGGGAATGCAGAATTAACGAATTGTGCTACTTTACCTGAATATCGTAAACATGGATTTATGAAAAGTTTACTAATTAAATTAGAGGAAGAACTTCGAGAAAGATCTATTTTCTGCTCCTATACAATTGCTCGATCGCTTTCTTTCGGAATGAATGCTGCCTTTCATCAATTAGGCTATACGTATACAGGAAGACTGGCAAATAATTGCTACATTTTCGATAAGTTGGAAGATATGAATATATGGGTGAAAGATCTATCTAGCTATTCGAAAGCAGTAAAACTTCCGCTTCAAAATTTGGCTGTAAAGCAAAACATTTAGGTGGAGCTGGGTGTTTGAAAAAGCCTTACTAATTAGAGTTTCGAGTTATCTAATGAAAATATAAAATTGATTAAAATTATAGAACGGAATCGTCATGCTTACAATCGCACATAGGTGTGCCGAAAATTCGGCATGTAATTGCTGGATTTTCGGCAAGAGGGGGGATGACATTGCTAGCAGTTTCGACACAAGAAGTCATTGAAGCGATTTTGGGCAGTATTGATGAGGCTATACACGCTGTAGATGAAAATGGAATTACAATATTTTATAATTCTGTAGCTGCAAAACACGATGGATCGAAGATTGAAAAAGTGTTAGGGAAACATCTGTTAGAAGCGTTCCCGTCTTTATCAAGGGAAACGAGTACATTGATGAAAGTACTAGATACAAAAAAACCTATCGTACATCAGGTACAACATTATCAAAATTTAAATGGTGAAGATGTTTGTACAGTAAATACGACGTTACCTATTTTTATAGATGGGAATATTGCTGGGGCTGTTGAAATTGCAAAGGATTACTCTACAATTCAAAAACTTACTGACACAATTGTTGACTTACAGTCGAAAATAAAGCGATCATCTAGAAAAAAAGTGATTAAAAAGCACGCTGCATTTGAGACGATAGTGACAAATGATACGCGGTTTAAACAGACGAAAGAGTTAGCACAAAAAGTAGCACCAACAGACGCGAATGTTTTAATATATGGTGAAACAGGAACAGGAAAAGAACTGTTTGTACAAGCAATTCATGAAGCTTCTAAAAGAAAAAACAAGCCATTTATTGCACAAAACTGTGCAGCTTTACCAGAGTCGCTATTAGAAAGTTTATTGTTTGGAACGACAAAAGGAAGCTATACGGGAGCGATTGAAAGAGCTGGGCTATTTGAACTTGTTGATGGTGGTACATTATTTTTAGATGAACTGAATTCAATGCCTCTTGATTTGCAGGCAAAAATGTTACGAGTGTTAGAAGATGGAGTCATTAGAAGAATTGGTGATAATAAGACGAGAAAAGTAGATGTTCGTGTTATTACCGCAATGAACCAGCCTCCAGAAATATGTTTACGAGAGAATAAAATTCGCACTGATTTATATTATCGCTTAAACGTATTTTCATTATATATCCCACCGCTTCGTGAAAGAACTGAGGATGTACTATTATTAGCATCTTATTTTTTGAAAGAATATAATAAAAGTTATAAAAAAGGTGTACTTCAAATTGATGAGGAAGCGAAAGATAGACTGCAAGCTTATCAGTGGCCTGGAAATGTCCGGGAGTTAAAACATACGATTGAACATGCTGTTATTATTGCAGAAGGGAATACATTAACAGCCAATTGTTTACCACGTACATTTCGGAAAGAGAAGTTTTCGAAGAAAAAAGGTATAATGCCACTTAGAGAAGCACTTCATCAAACAGAAAAAGAATTAATAGATCAAGCGTTGATTGAAACGGAAGGGAATATACTACAAGCCGCAAAAATGTTAGGTATCCCTCGTCAAACGCTTCAATATAAACTGAGCAAGTACGACAAAACCGCCGAATAATCGGCGGTTTTTGTGTGTTTGCACCAATAAAAGAGCGTTTACATATATAAAAAGTAATGAATGTGATGTTAATTATTGATCTCATACAACGCTTAAAAATATTTTTTCGCTTATGTAATAGGGTTCTCCGCACATTTACTTATCAACAATGCAAAGTTGGCATAACTATTGCTTATATAAAGGATGAGCGTATAAAAAGGGGGAATAGCAATGTTACATGATGTATACAAACCAAATCGTCACTGGAAGGATATCGAATTATGGAAAGATGTTACTGAAGAGCAATGGAATGATTGGGTTTGGCAATTAACGAATACGATCAAAACGTTAGATGACTTAAGAAAAGTGATTAACTTAACACCTGAAGAAGAAGAGGGCGTTAAAATTTCAACGAAAACGATCCCGTTAAACATTACACCGTACTATGCTTGGCTAATGAATCCTGATGATCCACGCTGTCCGATTCGGATGCAATCAGTACCGATTTCGGAAGAGTTATATAAAACAAAATATGATTTAGAAGACCCACTTCACGAAGACGAAGATTCACCAGTTCCAGGGCTAACACATCGTTATCCGGACCGTGTACTATTCTTAGTAACAAATCAATGTTCTATGTATTGTCGTTACTGTACACGTCGTCGTTTTAGTGGACAAATTGGAATGGGTGTACCGAAGAAACAATTAGATGATGCAATTGCTTATATTCGTGAAACGCCACAAGTACGAGATGTATTAATCTCCGGTGGTGACGGACTTCTAATTAACGATAAAATTTTAGAATATGTATTAAAAAATTTACGAGAGATTCCGCATGTTGAGATTATTCGTATCGGAACGAGAGCACCAGTAGTATTCCCGCAACGTATTACAGAAAACTTATGTAACATTATTAAAAAATACCATCCAGTATGGTTAAATACACATTTCAATACATCTATTGAAATTACTGAAGAATCGAAAAAGGCATGTGAAATGTTAGCGAATGCTGGTGTTCCAGTCGGAAACCAAGCAGTAATTTTAGCTGGTATTAACGACAGCGTTCCAATTATGAAAAAACTTATGCATGACTTAGTAAAAATCCGTGTACGTCCATACTACATTTATCAATGTGACTTATCTGAAGGTATCGGTCACTTCCGTGCACCAGTATCTAAAGGTCTTGAAATTATTGAAGGTTTACGTGGACACACATCTGGTTATGCTGTTCCGACATTCGTTGTTGATGCGCCAGGTGGAGGCGGTAAAATTGCACTTCAGCCAAACTATTTAATCTCACAAAGTGCAGATAAAGTTGTACTTCGTAACTTTGAAGGTGTTATTACGACGTATCCAGAGCCAGAGAGCTATATTCCAGGAAGAGCGGAAGGATACTTTAAAGAGATTTATCCGAACTATGAAGAAAAACGTTCAGATGTTGGTATCGCAGGTCTTATGAGCGATAAGAAATTTAACCTCGTTCCAGACGACTTACAGCGTATGAACCGTCGTAAAGACTACGAAGATAATGATACTCATGCATCTTTAAAAGATAAACGTGATAAGCGCGATCAATTAAAAGATAAAAAATATCAAGCACAAATGGCTAAATTAGAAGAAAACGACAAAAAAACTGAGGGTGATGCAGTATGAATTGTATGTGGTGTGACAGTACAGAAGCGAAAGAAAGCTTGAATACTGTATATTGGGAATTACCAGATGGTACGAAAGCCATTGAAATCCAAGAGACACCATGTATTTCTTGTTCCTCGTGCGGGATGGACTATCAATCAGACCATACAGTAAAAGAAATTGAAGATCAATTATTCTTAATTTACACGAAAGATTTACCAAAACAACTAACATATGAAGAATTAATGGGAAGACCGCGTCTATTAAAAAGAAATTATTTCGACTTTTAACCAGCTTTTATGCTGGTTTTTTTCTTTTTTGCCTTGTATAATGTACCCAAGTTAGAAAGGTAGGGAATATTTTTGAAAAAGACATTTTACCATTATATGATGAAGCATCGTGCAGCTTTATTTAGAAATGAAATTTCAGATTTAGCAGAGGCGATGTATGATGATTTAAGTTTTCCGAAGCAATCTGAAGACTATGATGAAATTAGTTTATACTTAGAGTTGAGCGGAATGCTAGAAAGTATGTCTATATTTGATGAAGCCTGGGATTTATACATACAAGATAGATAAAAACTATTTGAAAACATACAGAATACATTACTTTATTTAAAGTGAAGTATTCTGTATGTTTTTTTATTATGAAATTTGTTGATTTGAAGCTAGTCTAGTTACTAGCTTTTTTTTGAGTGTAATGTAAATTTTATAAGATTATATTTTTTATTGAAAAAATTTATGAATATAAGCTTCTGTGATAAGCGTTTTTATGTAGGTTGCATATACTGATATCAAAATCACGACGTCAAAAAAAGGAGAGATAGAGATGGCAAGAAAAAAACAACCTAAATACAACGTAGGGGACATAGTCGTGATTACGCTATATGGAACCGTTGGGAAAATCACAAATATGAAGGTTTTAGATGGAGTTTATGTATACGAAGTCAATAATCACGATGGCTTTTACGTAGAGCAAACATTGCAGCACGTTACAGAGCAAGATATGAAAAAGGGCGATACGGAGTGGATTGAACTAAATTATAATTTCACGTTTGGTGATCTTGTGCAAGTAACTGGATATGATAAAGATGTTTTCCGTATTGTTGGTTTTCGTACAGAAGTATGGAGATATAAGAATGACGCATGGGAAGATACAATTTATGAATTGTCACGGATTACGGATGGTGAATGGTTAGAAGCGGATGAATCAGATTTAACGTTACTCGCCAATGCTCAAACGGCAAATGCAATTTTGAAGAAAATGAAACAAGATAAAGCAGGTATGAATAAATTGGATTTAGGAAAGTTAAAGTCAATTAACAACTCGAAAAAAGTGAGTGTTAAGACGAATCGTCAAGAAATCATTGATGGATTACTTGACATTTATAACGATTATCAATTATTGTTCGATACATTTAAAGATGAAGAATATAAAATTGTAATGGATGTTGTTCATAATTATTTAGTTAAATTGACAGAGAAAAAATAGTTAACTAGAAAGAGAGAATAAATTGAACAACAACATATGCAGTATAAGGTATGCCTACAACTATTAAAAAAATAAAAAGCCACTTTATAAGAGAGTCTGCCCATTGATCTTCATGCATGAACTCTTCTTTTGTTTGTCCTACTTCATATTGATTTTCCATTATTATTTCCCCCTTTGAATAGCTTGTACTACAATCGTATGCATCTCGTCCAAAGCTTATGACCTATAAAAAAATAAAATCTATTTTTCTAATCTCATATACATAATTTTGAGATTTTTTCATAAAACAGAAATAAAGGAGTGATGCTCATGAAGGAAATTGAAGTCGTGATTGATACGGAAGAGATTGCGGAGTTTTTTTATGAGCAACTAATTGAAAGAGGGTACGTCCCAAAACGAGAAGAAATTGAAGATCTCGCAGATATTACATTTGAGTATTTATTAGAGAAATGCATGATTGATGAAGTTTTTGATGAAGAGGATGAATGAAAGTAACGACGGGCATAACTCGTCGTTTTTTACTCTTTACAAACCTGTCACAAATATAGTCAATAATTATTGGTATAATGAAAAGGAAATTTTACACAAGAGGTGAAGGAATGTTCAAAAAAATTATTGATTCTTTATTAGGAAAGAAAAAATATCGTTCGTATTCAAGTAGTGATTATCGTCGTAGAGGGCGCTCGTATTCAAGTAGCGATTATAAACGACGTTCATCTGGTTATGGACATCAACATTATAAAAGAAAACGTAAAAGCCGTAGCTTCTTTTCAAGTAGCTGATGAAATGGCGTCGTGTACTAGCATTATTTGATAGACCACTGCGAAAAAATACAATTGTTGCAGAGCGTTATAAAATTGAATCAGTAATTGGAATGGGCAGTTATGGGGTTACATATGTCGTTAATGATTTGCAAATAAATAGATATAAAGTCTTAAAACAATTAAGACAAAGTAAACAAAGATATGAGTCTGGTAGAAAATCATTTGAACAAGAGAAAATGATTTTACAAACATTAAATCATCATGCAATTCCTAGTCTATATGATCATTTCATATGGGAGAAAAAGAGTTTCTTTGTGATGGAGTACATGCCTGGTAAAAATTTTGAAGATTATATTTTCATAGATGGGTATGTATATACAGAACGTGAAGTTTTTGAGATTTTATATGAAATATTAGAAATTGTATCGGTGTTTCATAGTGAAGGCATTATTCATCGAGATTTACGCATTCCAAACATACTAATGAAAGAAAATCAAATTAGTATTATTGATTTTGGATTGGCTAAATGGAAAGGTGAGGATGATGAGCGAGTTACAACTTACGAAGGTGAACAAGCTTTGATGCGAGAAGTTCAATTTCGTAGCGACTTTTATGCGCTCGGTCATTTCTCATTATTTTTATTATATGCAGGATATGAATCTAATGAAAAACAGGAAAAACCATGGTACGAAGAATTAACTTTGGAACATTATAATCGCGAAATGCTTATGCGAATGTTACAAATAAAAACGCCGTACTATGAGAATGTACAAGATTTAAAACAAGATGTAGCTTCTGCTTTAGAAAGGATGGAGACTCCATGTTTCAAAAGTTTTTAGCAAGCGTTGGTATTGGAAGTGCAAAGGTAGATACTGTTCTTGAAAAAGATGAGTATATTGTTGGGGAAGAAATAGTTGGAAAGGTTCATATAACTGGAGGTTCAGTTAGCCAACAAATTGAAAGCATTTACTTAACATTATCGACGTCGTATGTACGAGAAGTGGATGATAAAAAAGTAACAGCAACATATGATTTAGAGCGAGTACGCTTAACCGAACCTTTTTCTGTAGAACCGAATGAAACAGTTGACATTCCATTTTCTTTTCCAATGCCAATTGAAGCACCACTTACACTTGGTATGAAAACGGTTTGGATTCATACAGGTCTTGATATTAAACGTAGTATAGACCCAAGTGACCGCGACTACGTTCAAGTGTTACCTAATGCATTATTAAGTAGTGTTTTAGATAGTGTAAATGAATTAGGGTTTAAAGCACGTCATATAGAATGTGAAGAATTACCGCACCGATTACGTAAACAAGTTCCATTCGCACAAGAATTTGAGTTTATTCCGGTTTCTGGAGAGTACTACGGCAGATTAGATGAATTAGAATTATTAATTTTGCCACGTGCATACGACCGATTAGAAATAATTATGGAAGTAGATAGAAAATCACGTGGATTAGCTGGTTTATTCGCTGAGGCACTTGATCTTGATGAGAAGGTTATTCGCTTCACTGTAACAAGAGAAGATATCCCTGAGATGAAGCAAAAAATTAATAATTATATTTTTTAATAAACTATGCATAAAAAAGAAATGGAGAGGAAAACTAAAACAACCGCTCCATTTTTTTGCATAGTGAGGTTATGTATGTGAAACGATATC